>JAESFQ010000320.1_pt1 | contig 17433 bp, 23 predicted proteins | sample 9269431 | NCBI WGS metagenome assembly JAESFQ01 (sample SAMN14502588, study PRJNA617103) | algae metagenome | isolation source: Plectolyngbya sp. WJT66-NPBG17 and co-occurring heterotrophs from well... | place: USA: Mojave Desert, Joshua Tree National Park, California | collected 2006-08-06
ATTGAGCTCTGTAAAGACTCTAATTCCGAATACCCTTGTGCGACTATATTCACCTCATATTGACTAACGCTAAACAGCACATAAGCATGCACATGCTATGTTTGATATCGATGTACTCAGATTCCTCTACTAGATGGATAAACCTGCTTCTGCTCTTTTACCGGAGCAAACGCTTATGCACACTGCCCGTCCGTCCCAAAAATCAGTAAGCGACAAAGACATGTTCCCACTGGAGAAGCTACTTTGCATCGCCCTTTTGGTAAACGCCCAAACACCGTTCCTTTACTACCAAATCAACGCCCCGCTTACTAGTATCGAGACAAAAGAACTAGTCGATGGAATACTTGGACGGCGGCCTGTTGTCGCACGCCTCACGTACTAGCCACAACAGCACCGTTATTCTCCGCACCCGGCGGTGCATCGACTTTCTGTTTCTTGGCATCTGGACCATCAGTACCTGCAACCCCATTAGCACCCACATTGCTAACATCCTGCAGCGCCGCCCTTTCTCTCTTAACACCCCCAGGTCCAGCAGCGGCGTTGTTGAATGAAGGTGGCTTGTACGCGCCACGGTTCGCACTAGGACTCATGGCATAGTTTGGCGCACCAATGCGGCGATTGGTGTCGAAATGTGGGTTCACAACGTTGGGACGGTTAAAGGAGCTAGTTGATGTGACGCCTGGTCGTTGTGGAGGTGGTTGAGGTGCGGGGGGTGCGCCGACTGCATCGCGTTTGATGGGAATGCTGCGGGCGTGGTCGACACCGGGTGTGCGTTTCTCCTTCGGTATGGGCGAATCAGCGTTGGGATTGAAGGATGGTAGGTTGGCGAGCGAGGTCGCGTCTGATGCTTGGAGGAGAACTGCGGCACGAGAAGTCACGAAGCCTACAGCAGGCCGATGATTAGGAGGTGGTGCGTTTGAGGCGGGTGTGGTTGTTTCTTGGGCTTGGGGTCCTGGACGTGCTTGATTCGGTAGTGGTTGTGCTTGTGGTGGTGTAGGTCGGAGAGGTTGGTTGTTGGGAGCGGGCTGTTGATTCTGTGGCTGCTGTCCTATGGGTCTTGAAGCACCACCGTTGTCCGGTGCTGGTGGGGCCATGCGACCACCATTCTGCACAGGTCGAGGTTGTTGTTGAACAGGAGTCTGTGGTTGTCTCCCATTCTGCATGTGAGGGGGAGGCCTACCAGGTGCCTGATTTGGTTGCTGCTGTTGCATACCAGTTTGTCCACGTCCAGCTTGTGGAGGTCTACCATTGGGCTGGCAAGGAGGCCCTGTATTCCGAACGGGTGATGTGCGAGCAGATGGTACACCGTTTGGTTTGACTGGCTCGACAACGCGAGGTGCTGTAGTTTCTGGAGTGGACAATGTCTCTGATAACGAGAACTCGTCGCCGTGGCCACCCGAGACATCGACTCCATCGAACAAATTCTCGTCAGCATCGTCGTCGAAGTCGGCCCCAAACGACTCATTGTTCAAGTGATCTGTACGTGTTCGAAGAATAACCGGTGTTTGCTGTGGTTCCGGCTTGACTACGGCTTGGTCTTCAGGTTTGGGTGGTGGTGCGAAGTCAACGTGTCGATAGAGGTTGTCTTCCTGGAACTTGATGGGCTTGACCTTCATGACCTGGACTTTCTTGAGATACTCTTTGTCATATAAGCAGTTGCCGAGAACATTGCCGAATGTGCGTAATGAGCGCTTCAAGCCATCTGTTGCCGCCTCTTTCTTGGCCTTTTCGAATGATGCTGCTTTGCCTTTGCCATTCTCTATCGAGCCGTAGCCGATGTCCTGACTGGCTATTAGCAAGGGCGAGACGAGATGCAGGGAGCGAACACTTTACCTCGTGATATGTGCCATCCTTCAGTGTGATCCTCACTACTATTGAGAGACCCAAGCTGACCTTGCCATTCTGATGCTCGTCGACCTGCTGCTGTCAGCGCATTTCCCTTTTCGGTGCAACAAAAACATACGTAATCAATCTGCACCTGCCCCAGCGAACTTGACCAGCCATTAAATCCAAATACTTCGTTCGCAAGCGCTATCGCCTTGTTCCCCTCCAGGTACGCCACTTTACCACCGCCATTTCCCGGTCGTTGCGATATGTATTCGGGACCAAGTTGTTTGTTTAGCCGGCTCTGTAGTGTCGCGATTTCCGATGCTGTGAAGCCGTTCATGACGCGTTGTTCGAATGGGTTCTTGACGTTGCCGCCATTATATTGCTCGCCGGGCCTGCATCATTGTTAGTCGACATCGTTCATGGTGGCGATAGAGTGCGTAGCGAACGCGCAAAGACACTGTACGTACGCAGGCATTATTGTTGTTAGGTTGTGGGGAGCATGGGTCGCCGCTTTGCTGAAGTCGAGGCGTGGTGGCTAAAGATGACGCGCCTTGGGACGGCAGGACGCGGTCGCGCTAGTCCCGCACTCACGTGCTCACAAGGCAGCATCGACTGGGCCCACCTACACCAAATACAACTTCAACAAGCCTCACCTTAGAGTTCCGTTTTGCACACCGGAATGCGCATCGAGAAGCTACGAATAACAAGATATCGATATCAGAGTACTTGATGCTATAAGTTCTGGCCAGGAGGATAGGACAATCTCAGCGTTATCTTGCTCATCCACTATATGCAATGCGAACAGTAAATCAAATAGCATCTGGCAAGACGAAGTGATGTATGTTCGGTGCCTATTACGCCTGCAATGCTATAGTATTCTAATCCCGATAAACCGTGTGATGCACCGTTACATATATTCCAAACTATCCCGATGCTTCTTTTCTCCTGCCGCGATCGCTCGAGCTAGCCTCCTCCTCATCGCTGTCAGCACCCAAAGAGAAGGTAGAGTCATTATGCGGCTCTCGTCCCTTCTCCGAGCTCACATTCGCATAACCATTGCTTGGCTTCTTTGGTGCTTCATCGAGATCGTCGAGCTCCCTTTCGTCAAAGTCGGCAGCCTCAAGATCCTGCCTGCGTTCTCTTCTCCTGAAATTGTCAAGGCCCATTCCAGTGAGAAGAGACTCTCGTCCTTCATCACTGTCAGTGCCCTTGTATTCGCTACTGGTGCGCCTACTGCGCCACCACAAGAAGCCACAGAGGCAAGCGACGAGGACAACAATGACAAGTGCGACCTGGCCGGAGCGAGCGTAGGCCTTCCATTCTGCCGCCTTGAGCTCCTTGGTCTTGTCTTCTTCCGCTTGAGTCGAGTTGGGATGGTCACCAACGCTGGTCAGCGGGCCCTTCTCACCGTCGATGAGGCTGTCGGCAGGAGCACCACCGATAGCCTCAATATTAACGCCCATAAAGCGGTCAAGCATATCGCGGGTGCGCCTGGGGTAGTCGAAAGGAACCATGTGGCTTGAGTTGTAGAAGACGACATAGGTGAGGTTACGTGCCTCCTGCCATGTTCCAGCAGCTTCGCCCTCGAACATCCAGTCTTGCTTGGCGTTCTGGACCCCAGGAGACGCTTCGAAGCCCTTTCCACCGTTCCACTGCATGTTTCCAATCATAGCTTCTGTGCCGACGTGGTTGCAAATAAAATCTTTGTCACCAGAGAACAGGAGGACCGGGATCTGTTCGATGAGTTCGGGCAGAAATCTGACAGCAGGCTCGCTCTTCCTGGCACGGAAATGACCAGAGACGGCCCCGTTGCACTCTTGCCAGCCAGTCTTCTTGTCAGGGTTAATGTGAAGTGCCTGGATGACATCGGGACGGCGAAGGTAGGGAGTAACCTGCGCAAGATCCGGAGGCCAGTTCATTCCACACGACGAGTCGTCACGGAGACGAATGTCGTACATGTTGAGACACTGATTCATCTGATCGGCGTCTCTGTTTTTAGTCTCCTCCAGAATTCTGACCATGATTTGCTCACACTCGCTCGTGTCGACTGTGTTCATGCCACCTTCTTCGAGTTTCTTTACGCAGATTCTCTGTTGTTCCTCGACGCGCCTTGCCGAGTCTGTATCCGCCCGCATGAGGCCGTTCTGGTAAGCAAAGGGTATGTAGGCAAGATACTGATCGACTGGCGATATCCAGCCGTTTCCAATCATCAGGCCCCTGAGCGCCCATGGCGTCTTGGAGGGGTTCTGCTTGTTTCGGTTGAGGATAGCGCGAGCGATGTAGGGGATATGTTGTCCGGCGTACGATTCACCGGCGATGTACAACTATCACATGTCAGTATCCCCGCGTCTCCACTCAGTCAAGCCACTCACATCGTCACGCTCGTATTCGGGGAACAGCGCAAACCACTTCTCCAAAAAGATGATCATGTGGTCGGCCATTTGGTCGAGTTCGGTCAGGTAGCTGTTGGTGTTGACGTAACTGAATCCAGTCCCGACGGGCTGGTCCACGAAGAGCAAGTTTGCAAACTCGTCCCATGAACCGTTATTGTATTCGAGTTTGCCGCCGTCGCGCACTCTGTATGGGCCGACTTCCATCATGGCGCCGTCCATCGAGGAGCAGCCAGGACCGCCGTTCAGCCATAGTACTGTGCGTTGTCGGTCTGCGATGTGGCGGTTCTCGTAGTGCCAGAAAAAGAGATTGCCGTTATTTTGCGCATCGACTTCGATGTGTCTGCGTGATGGAGTTAGTGTTTTCTCGCACATGCATGTCTCTCCTGAATCCTGCTTACCCTGCATGCATCTTCAGCAACGGCTTTGGCGCACCAGGCAGGTCGTGTATGAAGTAGTCGGCCTGCGTCTTCTCCTGTGCCATTATGCTTGGAAGCCATGATACTGTCGCTAGGAGGCCGCCTAGGAGCGCCGTCCGCCATCGCAGCGGAAAATGTGAGGAGGCCATGGCGAGGCCGCGTGTCGGGGTGAGAGGCCGCTGAGGTTGCGGTGCGCAGTCGCTATATCATGGGAATGCGGGAGGATTAAGGACCAGCGAACGTAGGCAAAGTAGGGATAAAGTGAATGCGCAGCCTGGCACAGTGTAGGGTATAGGCGCTGAGGTTGCTAGTAGATGGGGCTCTCCAGGTACACGTTAGGTGGCTACTACGGCGGCGGCTGACGAGGCCGAGTTGGGATCCAGAACCAGGGGCCCTTTCGACTGTAGATCGGCAGACGTAAGACACACGAGCGTTCCACGAAGGAAACGACAGTTTCAGTAGATGGGGTCGATTCTTCCACACTCGAGAGCGAATGAAGAAAGTTAACTACCATCAATATTATTTCGAGATACCTATTGAGGTACCTGTTGGAGCACCGTCCAAGCTTCGTTCCGCCGCCAATCACATGGCACGCGTCCTATTCCGGCTACGGCCATCTCCGCGTCTCGAAAACGCGCATCGCGCCCCAGCATCTGACACGATGGAGCGTTCACTCATGCTTCACACATGTGTCAGCTCCGCCCTCAGGCCGCGACATGGCCGAATGCGCACACAACAGGGCATGTCCACGCGTCCTTAGCCGCCCATGTTCGCGGCCGCATGCAATTCTTCATTCTGTATCCCACGGCTTGCCGGGCTGACAATAACTTTTTGGCCTACTTGGACTACTATCCCTCTAGCATCAACTCCGTTATGCCGTCATTCCCCGCCAACGTAAAAGACGTTCTAGAGCACGATAGCATCCGAATCGGTCCGTCTCGTCAGTTCCCCGACAGAGAGCTAAAGTCCCGCCTAGTACCACACCGCAGCCCCCTTTTCATATGTCAGAATGCTTTTTTGGAATTCCCAGAAGCGGTACATGTCAGTCATCGTCGATGACTGTGTGCCACGGTGGCGCATGCTCATCTTCCATAGGGCTGGTGCGTGAAGATGTGACGCCTGGTATGCATACGTGGCCGGCATTCAGAAAAGATCGTTTAAGCTTTTAGCTGAGTCTTTGACGATCAGCTCACGCATTCCCTATGCATCCGGTTAACATCGCGTCCGAGGCATGGCACGTCGGCTTTGCTCACCTTGGGCATGATTGGTTCTCCGTTATCATCCTTGACATAGCGGAACGGCATTTGCGTGCTCTCGTTCTTATTGATCTTGAGATCAGGATGGTCAATGTATGGAATCTTATCGACGGGAACTGCGCCTCGTCAGCATCTCACACCAACACCCAGACCGTTGAACCTACCCTTGTCTTGCACACAAATTCTAGTGACACGTACCGCCGTGTCGGTCGTCATCTGGACGGGTCCAAGGCGACGTCCTTGGTATCCTTTCTTGCGCAGCTCCGAAGTGCGGTCTGAAAGCCATGTTAGCCGATTGTAGGCATTTGGCACAGTACTGGCAGTCTCACACACCTCTTGGTGGGTCGTCTCCTGATCAAGAGTCAGCTCTTTTCATCGCACCGTGTTGCTTGGATGAGCGCGGATGCTTACCGAGTATACCGCCGAATAAAAAGATGTCGAAAGTCTCGCCGTCCTCTGGACTCAAGTCCTTGGATGCGGCAGGGTCCAGCAGACACACTTTGTCTTTCTTATCAGCGTAAATCTCTTCAATGCCTCTTGTCTCGACATTGAGGCCCTTGACTCCTTGTAGGTTTGCTGGCAACTTCAATGAAGTCGGCACAGAAGAAAGCAAGAACTGGGCGCCGGATGCATGAGACTCTGACGCGATACTGGAGTACTCCAAAGATGACCACTCTTCGAGCTCAGGGTCCAGATGTTCCACCACAAAAGTTTTGCCGGTGCCCGCCATTCTGACTGTGATTGGAGGTGGGTTGCGTTCCCGGTTTTGTATATTTTTTTGGCGTGAGATTTTACTGCAGTATGTAAGCGAATGATTCGGCAGGCGGAGCTTTGTAAGATGTTTCCCAGGCTCGATGTCGTGTCTTGCTTCCTGGATTCTGGACCGATGGTGAGAACCTTGAAGCCCTGCAGTAGTATCTCGCTAATCAGAGCAGGTGGTGGTGGGGAGCATGACTGACCGTCAGGGTTTGATGAAGTCTAGGCTAGCGTATTGGAGCAGCCTATCACATTCAAGCAACCGTTTATCATGGTAAGCGGGGAAGCATGCTTTCATAGTTGCAAGACAAAAAAAAGTGCAACGTGATTCAATCCAAGCTCTGTTCCATGTGATGCCGCTGCCCCAAACCCCAATGGCACAAAAAACCGCCATTTCAATCTCTATCCAGATGGGACCTGGCGATCTTGGTGGGCTCAGAGGCCAATGGTGTGTACGCGTGACGTTGTGAGGGTGCTGAGTTTGGTAAGGTCTACGGCAATCCAGCATGCATCCGACCAACACGCATGAGGGCTAACGGTTACACTTTTCGCGGAAACGGCTACTTTGCCCATCATCCTTTGTGCATGTTGCGTCAATTCATCCGTCAAGTTAGCCACGTCTTGGTGATAGTTCACATTGGCCCACTTGACGCCTACATATGTGCTGCATCTGCCCCTCCTTGCTTGACAACCTGCCTCTTGCGAAGCGACTGTGAGAACAATTGACACCAGACTCTATTACATCATCCATACTCGTGTGCACATTTTACACGTGCTGACCGCCTTCGATTCCCTCCCTGCCATCACCTTTCCTCGCTTTGCTGCTCGATACATTGTGCAGCGTCCCGAGCCGTTGTAACCTCGGGCGATCCAGGCTTATCGCATAGTGGACTGGATAGAGGGGCACTTCTCCCACTCCCACCCAAACATCGTCGTTCGCCAACACCAGAAACATAAACCAAACGAGTCATACCACGTCTACGTTGTTACGTTGTCAGGCAGCAGCAACCGCACACGCCCGAGCTTTATCGGCACCCAATCGTCAGCGCTGGAAGCCGGATCAATCACATCTATTCACCCTGTCCCTGTCACATAACGGGTAACGGTACTCGCCCAAAGTGGTCAGCTCGAGCCAACGACAACAGCTTTTAACCAAATTGCGACCCTTGAGCCTTTTCTGTGTCGACCGCACAACAAAGAATCCACACGACACTCTGCGCCTTTCGCGAACAGCTGCCCCTCTAAAGAACGTCACTTGCGATCTGCAACACCACAACCCTCAACCACCGCCAACATGAACCCTCACCAGCAAAACAAGGTAGACGTCAACGTACGTCACAGAAGCCCCGGCACAGCCCCTGGCAAGGTCTGCAGCTAATATGGTGGTTTAGAAAATGTCAGAGCAGGAGGCCAAACTCTTCCGCCTCTATGGCAAGCTCCCCAACAAGAAGGACTTGCTCCAGAACAAGCTGAAGGTGTGTAAAGCCCGCCAAAGACGCATTTCCCCACTGACAGCATCCGCAGGAGCGCAAGTACTTCGACAGCGGCGACTACGCCCTCTCCAAGGCCGGCAAAGCTGGTGACGTTGGTGTCACCCAAGTTGGTCGCGAACACCCCAACCCCGAGAAGATCCCACACATCGCCCCGCCCACCCCGACCGGACAGAACGGGAGCGGCAATGGCAACGGCCATGCAATCGGCACCAACAACGGTCAGGGCGAGTTGGCAGGTAGCCCTGTCAAGGAACACACCTTCTTGCACCGCGAGACCAGCCTGAACCGTGAGACTTCGGCTTCGGACTTTGAGAATGAAACCTCCGAGGAGGGAGGCGCAGTCAAGGCATAGATGGCATACCCGTGTCGCTAGACTTTTGCGCGCTCCCTTTCTTTGCACTCGTTTGGCGCAACCTTTTGGATGATGGTGCCCAAAATGTATCAATACGCACCTCTGAACGACCTGATCCTATCGTCTTTTACGGAGTCAGATGCGGCGTTCCGGAGAGCCTTTCATGGCGGCCGAGCCTTTGTACCGGCGCCACAACGCCTTACGGCCAACATTTCCTTACATATGAAGTTGTCGAGCATAGGCACGTTCTTCACTTCTTGTGTAGTACATTTGACAGGGGATGAGTAAGTTTGCAGAGACAGGAGCTTGTTCCTGATCCATCACGCAACTTGCCAAACTCGATCTTTCACGGCCATAAGCGTGTATGCGTATTTGAGTAGAAGATGTCGTAGCAATATGATTACTGAAAAACTCATCGCTGTCTACTTGATCTAGAGTGAAGACCGCGCATTAGTCTTTCTCACCTCGAGGGTGCGCTAGTGTGTACGCTAGGTCACGTGAGCGCTGGCGCCTTCCTCCACCACAAAACATATGTACATCCCCGACGGACGGCTCTTGACTTCTCACAAGCTTATCTCCAGGATTCATGCATAGGTCTCCTCTCTCAGAGCAATCTAGATCTGAGCCTTCTTGCACTCCTCTTCATACACGAAATAAAGACATCAACACTACAAGCATGGCGGAACCGGATACAAGACCAGCAAGTGCTGCACATTAGGCTATGGCCTGCTGATAGTATAATGCTGGATATCTTGCATGACGCTGGCACGGTTATCAAGGAGCTGCACATGCATTGGATTTATGATGCTGGTAACCTGATTCCGGGGATGAAGCTATCGTTGAGAACAAGACACTAGATAAGTGGGTGGGTAAGTTGGGAAGGGCGAGGATTAGGGTTGGTAGCGAGGCGAGTGAGACTTTTGCTGGCAACGTGGTGAAACAGTTAGTGGAATGGACTGCGCGGAGGCTTGTTGCTGGTGGAGGTAATGGATGTGAGCAGGACGGGGAGCATGCCTTGGCTGAGTTGAGAGTGAAATGGTGGGAAGATGACTTAAGGGATGACAAGAGGTTGCAGGATGAGCGTCTGGGGCTTAGGAGGTATGTTCTTGTCGAAAAGAATGCTGGTGGGTAGGACTGCACACCAAGTTTACACAGTTGATGATTGGGTTTTACGCAGCGGAAATATCGACGCTGTTGCATCCAAATCTGGGCGAAAAGTGCTGACCTTGGTGTGACCTAACAATCTGCCCGAGTGTTATGATACCACAAGTGACCTAAACTATGGAAATCCCAGCATCGCAAGATGCTCAACCGAATCTACCGTGGACTCGCTTCAAACGCGCATCTAGAATTGCACTGGCAACGCGTGTGGTGTGATGGCCATCCGGCTTCAAGTCGAATAGTGTCGACTGGCTAGAAGGCTGCGAAGAGGTTCTCGATTGCTTCAGCGCTGCCAAGTGGAATGGCCGGTTCTGCAAGCTGAGCATTATCATGAGATTGTCCGACAAAGATGCGGAGATGCAAGCCATTTGTTTATATGTTCTACAGTATAGTTCTTTAACAAGTGTTTGTTAGCTTCTATAAAAGGACTTGATAGCCTCAGGAATATGGCCAAGCCCCCTTCGCCCCTTCCTTCACTATCAGATAAGAACCGTGCTCATTGTCACGAGATCTTTTGGCGCTAAGTTGCGAACGCTTTCTCATATAAAAACTCTACCTCCCACTGCCTTCTCAGCAGCGTACAGCAACTGATCGTTCGTCGACACTTACCTCACTTGCCCTCGCTCACTCACCACTCGAACTGATAACTCAGTTGTTACTCAATCTGATTACTCACTCATCACTCGACCGGATCGCTCATCTACCGCCCAGCCGAAGACATGGCCAATAAAAAGAAGGCACCGTTCAAGAGACGCGCTTCGTCGCCAGCAAAAGACGTCCGTCCCTCCAGGCGTCTAAGGACCCAGTCGCTAAAGTCTCGTCTCGCGAATTCAGCTATTCCATCTCAGGACCGAAGCGCGCTGCTGAGTCTTCCGCGTGAGGTTCGAGACCAGATCTATGTGGAGATACTCGAGGGGCTACCTCTTACATTCCGCTTGGGCAAACTCTATATTACTGTTATTGGCACTCAGAATCGCGAGGCCGACATCAACTCCGTCTGGCAATTGCATCGAGGGCTTCTACTCTGGATGCTGTCGAGTCAACAGATTCTCTACGAAGCTCTAGGCATGATCGCGCGGACCTATACGTTCCAACCTTTTGGGCGCCTGGGGTACCTAGAAGCCGAGCTTCCGGGGAAACCGAACTCGCTTGTCTTCACTGATGGAGGCGTTCAAAACATCATGATGTACCCTGAAGTCAGTGATTATACCTTCTTCAAGCGTAGAGACACCAGTATCCGTGGCGACCTTTCAGTTCCTTTCCTAAAGGTGATGAACAGCGTACACATCAAGGATGCATGTTTAGAGCTGATTTGGCAATGGGATAACGAACGTAGCCGAGAGGATACCGCTACATTCGTCAGTGAATGGGGAGAAATTTGGACAGGCAGATTCCTCAAGGTCACGATTGAGATATGGGATGTCTCAACCTATAACACAGGAGGCATATCATTGTGGATCTTGGAGGAAGCTGAGAAGTGCGCAGCGCGGCTGGTAGGTATAGATGGAACTATATCTTGGGTAAGCCTGGGTCTTCTCTACAAGGAGCGACGGTTTAGCCTCTCGCCTTATTCTGGACATCGTCAACAGGTGTGGGTGCGACGCGTAACCTTTGAGCGGAAGGTGTAAGCAACCGCGCCGGGGAAGAGTACGAAGCTGGGTCTGATCGCTCTTCACGCTCCGCAAATGCAAGGGAGCAAGGATAACGTTCTAGAGATTCAAGGGTTGTCATTTACAGTCTCAGGGTCGTCGTTCGTGTCAATAACTCGAGGTTTTTGATCGAGATAAGACGCTACTCAGAATAAATTAGCTGTACATTGAACTTGAATCTCATTTCTATAACCAGGGGACTTTATCTTCTTGACAAAATGATGAAAAGTTTACGATCTATATATTACTACGACTGATACAATAGTCTTCCAGACTAGCTGCTCTAACGCAAAACCCTTCTTCAGGAAAGGCTCGAGGTTTTCTACAGAACACAGACGTATGCACCATCCACAAGTTTCATGGATTCGAAATCGAGACCAAGACCAGCAGGCTCGTCGTTCGATTCACAGACAAAGTGTGGCCGAAAGCCGCCTAGCCCTATAAACCGCAGCGACTACAAGGACCCACTTCTGTTCAATAAGGATATCGAGTAGGTTGATATTACATTGGATTTCAAATTGATCTGGTCAAGGGCTACCGGGGCTTTTCGGCAACGGAGTTGTAATTTGCGCTGGGTATGGCTGCTGGTATATTCGTGCGATACTTGTAGACGCTCAATTTCAAAGACAGATGGTAGAATCATTAGGGGCTGTAGGGTTTGGAGGCGGGAGTTATCAATGTCTGGAAGTGTGGGAGTTGAACTTGGAGGTCTAATACATCCAACAAAGCCACGTTGTCTATTGCCCTTCCTGAATATCAGTTACTAGCATTATGTTGCATTATTCTTTGCTTCCAAGTATCTCATCACACCCGCCCTGCCATCTCACTTTTAGTCCCGTTATCCTCCCCGTCCCCGACACCCTGCTGCTCAGGCGCCCACGCGCGATCCTCTTGGCTCTTGATCAGCTCATGCACATCCAACCTCAAGTCGACTATCTCTTGCCCATTTACAAGATCGTTCTCATCCGCCCGCTTCCGCGCTTCCTCCTCGTTCTTCGCGATACCCGCTTTAACGTGACGGTGAATCAGTCTCTTGCGTGCCACATCAAAGTCTACATCTACGAACCAAAGCTCATCCATGAGCTTCGCTGCTTCATTCCAGGGTGCCTTGTCGAGGGAGCAGTAATTGCCTTCAAAGATGACGATGCGCACTGATGGCGCGATGGCAATGTCGTTTTCGACTGGGTCTTTGAGAGCGTGATCGAAGCTGGGTGCGTAGAGTGTTGAGCTCTCCGGACATATGGGTTCTCGTAACTTCTTTACTAGGCTGTAGAAGGAGTCGCCGTCGAAAGTAAATGCCGCGCCTCTTCTGGCATGGGCGCTGTCTGGATCTGGCATTGCATCGAGCTGTTGGCGTGATAGATGGAAGCCATCCATTGGTATGAAGGCGGAGAGTGGATTGCTATTGGCGGTACCTGGAGATTGTTGTGCGTGTTTCTCGTTGAGTTTGGTCGAAACTATGGCTGCTAGTGTTGTTTTGCCTGGTGGTGGTCAGCGGGTTGGAGGGCTAAAGTTGCTATGCATGTCTACGTACCAGATCCTGGAATGCCAGATACTGCAATCAGCAATCGTTTCGACGCAGGAATATCTTGGTATTTTTCTGTAACCCGGTTAACGCGTGTCTCGTTCTCCAGCGTGTAGCAACATGTACCCCAAACCTTGTTGACTAGACGCTCGACTTGTTCTTCCATGTTGATTTTGTGTTTCCAAGATTATACAATACTAAAGTATGAGTAAAAGTCTTTATATCTTGCTATCCTAGAGTCGATCACGATCGCCAGCATCCAAGGCGGGATGGCTGCGTTTTAGTCTGCCCATCCGCACCTGCAGATTGTGGGGGCTCGGCATCGTGAGTGGACCCAACTTCAACCGCTGACGTCGCGCGGGAGAATGGCGGAGTAGGACCGCTGTTAACCTTGTCTTCTTCCCAGTCTTGTACCATGTTTTGGTTTCAAATACTGGTGTCATTTCGTGTAGTATGCTGCGAAATGCACATCAAGATAAGTTAAAATCCCTTCAGTATGGAGGGTGACGGATATCTAGCTTGTGACGTATATGGATAGCCAGTCGGTATCCGAGACCCAACACCTCATTGCAGGCGAATTAGAGCTGTAGATCAGTAGAATGATGTGTAAAACGAACTGTGATTCTTATCGCGTGCGACTGATTGAAGACGAGAGTAGAGTTCTTTTGGCCATGGCGTAGCGCGTCATCCAATCACAGAAAAGCAGGATCCAAGACAGCTCTGCCTGGGCATTAATGTCCGATATTGCCGGCGAAATGCTGTCACTGTCAGCTCACAACTAATTCAACGTAGCAGAGATATGCCCCGAAGCCTCGCGCCACCGCAGTCATCCCGTCTAGTTTGAGAACAATTTGGCCAACGCGTGGTGAAACGCGTCACAGTCGTCAAACCTCACCATGCTCCCACCAACCCTTCTCGCGCTCCTCTTCACGCTTCTTCCACCCGTATCCGCCGCCGACCACCAAGTACCGATTAACGACGAGTCGCTGTTATGGGGTCCTTACCGTCCAAATCTATATTTGGGTCTGCGCGCCCGAATGGCCAAGAGTCTTATCGCGGGCATCATGTGGGGGAGGCTAGAAGATGTAGAGTCGAGTAAGTAGGCAATATAAGGAGACGCGTACAGTACTAATTGGTGGCATAGCACTCCGACATAACGTGAACCAAAGCGACGGCATGGCCCGGTACGGTTGGGTCGCGTACGATACACGAGAAGGCGGCCGGCAAACCATAGAAGACGTTGGAAACAAAATAAACCTTATGACCGAGTTTATAAAGCACTCTGAAGGCCAGAGCGAGGGGAATTGGGGCTTGCGCATAAAAGGTTTACCTAGACCTGATGCGCCGCAAGATCTCAAGACCACTGTAGTCTTCTATGTAGGCATGGAGGCCATGGAAGGCTGCGCCGACTGCAAGCTTGAAGCGCGCCAGCAATTCGAGGCTGACGATGACAACACTGTTCAAGCTGTGAATATGAACATTGCGCACCCAAAACTGGGTACTGCTGGCATTCATATCCCTGTGCCCATCAACGCAGAAACGAAGCGTGAGGTAGCCTATATCAAGACGCTGAATGTGACGGAAGATAGGCTTTGGCAGGGCAAATGTAAGTACTATGAATGTCATGTGTTTTCCCATCTCATCCACCAATGATCCACGTCCTCTTTTTCTTCGCGAGTAGCTAGCTGATGAGTCTGTGTAAGAAGCCACCTTCTTAGAAACGTTGAAAGACCAGACGAAAGACCGTACCGAGCCAGGACTAAATGACATCGTGTTGCGCAATGCTCCGGGCAACGGCAATATGCAGCTTGTCCAGATGGTGTGTCATGGAGAATTTGAGGTCAGCTCCACGATCATGCGTCTCTACTAAGACTAATCCTGTGCAGTTCGACATCCTGTACTCCAGCGATACCGCGAAGCGAGCAATGACCTGTAAGTTATCGCCTTAACCGTGTCATGTGGAAAAGTGCGTCAATACCCAAGTATGCTAATGCATTCCAGCTGCTGGTCTCACTACTAGTTTAGAAAATGCCCTGAAGTCCTTCAATAGGAATTTTGCTGCCGTGTTTAGTCCAAAAACCCCCTTTACGACCAACAAGCACCGCGCCTTTGCTCAAAACACATTCTCTAACTTATTGGGTGGTATGGGATACTTTGTTGGTACGGCCAAGGTCGACACGTCGAAGAAAGCGATATATGCCGAGACCACCGCAAACTTCTGGCAAAAGTCAGTCGACGCGAAGAAGCACACAACACCGGAAACGAAAGGTCCATATGAGCTTCTCACGCATACACCGTCTCGTGCAACCTTTCCCAGGGGCTTCTTGTGGGATGAGGGGTTTCATCTCCTTCTCGTCATCGAGTGGGATGTTGATCTCGCTTTGGAAGTGATACGCGATTGGCTCTTTCTCATGGACGACGATGGCTGGATAGCAAGGGAGCAAATCCTGGGCGCTGAAGCAGAGAGCGCCACGCCTATCGATTTCCGTACTCAGTTTCCGCACATTGCAAATCCACCAACCATGTTCCTGGTCATATCAAAGTTCATCGATATGCTGAAAGGGACAACAAAGTACCACGGCCACGATTCGTCGTACCTGGCCAAAGCCGAGACTGGCAAGGCATTAGTGGCGAAAGTATATCCGCTGCTCAAGAAGCACTACGAATGGTTTCGGAAATCGCAATCTGGAGACGTGGAGGCCCATTCCATTCCGTCGGCCAATTTGAATGAAGGTTACAGATGGCGAGGTCGAACGCCAGGGACGAATTTTGCTAGCGGACTAGACGACTACCCTCGAGCAGAGCCGCCCGACATCACGGAACTGCATTTAGATGCCTTGTGCTGGGTTGGAACAATGGCGCGAACACTCGAACGGATCGCTCTCTTTACGGAAAACACGCACGACGCGCTCACATTCCAGAACCATATTCGTGGAGTGAAGACCAACATCGACACTGTACACTGGGCAGAAGAGCCGAATATGTACTGCGATGCCGTCGTGCGCAACGAACTACACAAATACACCTGCCACAAAGGCTATGTCTCCATCTTCCCGCTTCTCACGGGCTTCACCGACGCTTCACACCCGCATCTACCCGCCATGTTAACCCTTCTTCGCGACCCCGAACATCTATGGACAGATTTTGGTGTCCGTAGTCTGAGCCCTGAAGACGAGGCTTACGGAAAAGATGACAACTACTGGCGCTCACCCATCTGGATCAATATCAACTATCTCATCCTCACCAACCTACTTGACCTCGCCCAGATACCAGGCCCTTCGCAGCAACGCTGCCGAGGGATATATATTGAACTCCGACGCAATATCGTTCACACCATCTTCAACTCTTACCTTCAGACAGGGTATGTGTGGGAACAGTACGACCCTATCAAAGGCGCCGGACAACGCACCCAGCACTTCACCGGTTGGTCGGCATTGGTGGTCAAGGTCATGGCGATGCCTGACTTGGAGAAAGATGATGGCATAACGGAGAAGATGAAGGGATACTATGAGGAGGCGAAGCAGCAGGCGGTGCAGAATCAGAAGACCGGGGCGGGGAGTGTGGTGTTTGCGATTATTTTCATGGGATTTGTGTATGTGACGAGAAGGAGGTTTGCAGGGACATTGAGGAGTTGGCGGAGGAACAATTAATATTGATTGGGATAGATGGCTACGCATCTTGTAATACACCTTGCTCACGTATGTTTTACTTCTCATGTCCTTCGTCTAAGGCAGTAACGCACGCGATAAACAGAGGCGGAGAGAATCAATATCCAACGAATCATGCCGTGGTAGGAAAGACTGAGGTTAAAGTACGCTCATGTTACGCTCCCTACCAACCGCACGCTATTCTCATCATGTACCTATTTACACGCACCCGCGTACCCATCACGCTGAAAAGCAGCAAGGGGATGGCAGAGGCTATACGTATCCGTATCCTCGTAGTAAACCACGGCAATCGCACCACCGCTAACATTCATGGGCCATTTACTCCCTTGTTTCCACTGCGGAACGGTGATCTAAAACGCAAAAGCAGGTCAGCACCAATTCACATTCCCTCATGTTACGCAAAAAAACACTATGCCAAGTTTCGAAAGAGAACAAGTGGGCGAGAAAGAAAAAGTAAAACTTACCCATTTATACGTATCATCTTCATTGGGAGGACAGTTCTTCCTGTCAGCAGCCGAGGTGAGTCCGCGGGATGCTTCTGGGTTGGCGTTCACGGTTGGCCAGTCCTGAACGACAAGGTCTTGGAGCTGAGAGCCCGTTACGGGGATATATGTGCCGTCGTACTGCTGGCAGGCGATGTCGGAGAAGGCGTTGAACTTTGCTGCTAGAGCTGAGGCGGCGAGGAACGCGGCGGGGACAACGAGCTGGAGCCGCATGGTGAGTCTTTAGTGGCGTATGGGAGGGGGAGATGGAGGGCGTGGTGTGAGACAGTGAGTGTGGGAGTGGTAGAAGAGGAAACGGGAGATGTGGAGTCAGGGTATCTACGTATTCATTGCTGTATTGTAGGGCCGAGATGGTAATATTTGTTCATGCACGGAAGTGCTTAGAGCTAAGCAAACATCAGATATGGTGGAAACACGCTCGGTCATTTCAT
>JAESFQ010000321.1_pt1 | contig 17404 bp, 20 predicted proteins | sample 9269431 | NCBI WGS metagenome assembly JAESFQ01 (sample SAMN14502588, study PRJNA617103) | algae metagenome | isolation source: Plectolyngbya sp. WJT66-NPBG17 and co-occurring heterotrophs from well... | place: USA: Mojave Desert, Joshua Tree National Park, California | collected 2006-08-06
GTTATGCATGGGTGGATACAACAATGAGCAAAAGAGAGAGAAAAGAACGAGAACAGGTTGAGAAATGACAATGATGACGAAGTGGCCGTCAATCTCACGCCGAAGCGAGTCGCGATGCAGCAAACAGATAACCGAGTGTGACAGAGGCGCGTCGCACATTTTCCATCTGACGTGATCGTGGCGCATCGCAAGCCTTCGATCGATGCGACGTCCACAACCGAAAGAAATTTCCCGACCAATGGAATCACATTATGCCCTTCAGTCCACGAAAGCCACCAGTTTTGGAAGACGAGGGCTTCTTTTGTTCCTTCTCTCTGACCTTCTTTCCGATATTTTGAGCGCCACCTGTATCACAGTCAATCTCTGGTATTGCAAGATGTGACACCAATGACTTACCCCGACCGTATATTCGAACCTCCGATTTTGGATCTACCTTGTCTTTCCTCTCCTTGGTTGAGCTGCTATCGGTGTCGGCGGAGAAGCTACTTTGTCCGCTAGATTGGGGCTTTGCAGCCTGGAACTGATTGTGAAGAGAGGCATCATAGGCTGCGGAGAAGTTTGGTGCATAATTGCCCCCGAATCCTGGGTACGGTGATGGTGCTGTTTGAGATCGTTGTGGCTTTGCGTGTTGTAGCGATTCGAGTCTTGTAGGACGAGGTGGTGACGCAGCCGACCCAGGACTGTGTACTGATTCTGGCGAACGGTATTCGTAATACTCTTGCTCTTCGCTTGGCGTGACCTCAGTAGTAGAGAGAGGCGTCAAATATCTCGAACTGTAGTTGTTTGCCTGCCGAACGCTGGAGTTACGACTGACATGTGACGTGCCAAAATCGATGTGGCCAGACTTGTCTCGAGGGTAGAGCTGTCCCATCTCAGCTTCTCGCTCACCTTCGAGCTCGTGGTATTTCATCTGTAGCTCAGTGTATTGCTCAAGGAGGCGGTAATGGGTCTTCTTTAGTTGCTGCATCTTGGCGTTGCTCGCTGCGAGCGCTGAGTCGAGCATCTGCTGAACGGAAGACGGGAGTTGTCCTGGCTTAGCAGTTGTCCTGTCGGAAGATTGTAATCGTGACTCTAGCTCCATGATTCGGCGTTCGTAAGCCTTGATGGACCGCTCGCGGTCTTGCTCGCGGCTATTCAATCGCATGTTTGCGATTTCAAGATCATTGCGCAAGTCATTCCGCTCCTGGATGAGAGTGTGTAGCTCTTTCCTTTGATCCTCGAACGCTATAATCTTGTCTTGCGCAGTCTCTAGCTCTCGTCGAATGGCGCCATAATCTTCAAGCTCATATTCCAACGCTTTTGTTCGCTGTTGTGCCTTTAGTTGTTCTGCTTCAGCTCTCTCAACAATGTTTTTGAGTTGCTCGTAATCCGACTGTGTCCTCTGGAGCTCGTATCGTAGACCGCCCTCGTCGTTGAGCCACATCTTCTCGCTCTCTTTATACGACCGCACCTTGTTGCTCAGCTCGCTTTCCCATTTCTTGGACTGGCTTCGACTTGTAAGCGTTTCTTTCTTGAGTTGGGCATATAGCTCGTTTGCCTTGGCGAGTTTGGCCTTAAGTGTCTTGTTGGTGTTGATCAGGTTCTGGGTTTCCGCCTCAGCAGTCGCTTCTTTAATATGCTTCCGCTGAAGCTGTCCAATGTGGGCGAGATGCTGCAATTTGAGATAACGCTCAAAGTTGAGGTCGTTCCGGAGCAGCATGATCTCTCTTTGCAGAGACGCCATGGTGTGGTTGTGGAAGTCTTGGTGGGAAATTGGGTTGCCGGATATCGATTGGGCGAAACTATCTAGGCTAGGTTGTTGCGCTGCCAACCGTTGGGCAGATGGAGCAGACATGTCTGGGTTCTTTGTATCGTTGGTGGGTGGCAGTGTTGGAGAGTCCATCATATCGCGACCTTTTAGCAAGGGTGAAGCCATGGACTTGACAGATACAGCAGATTTGAGCGACTTTGTCCTTGGTGGAATGTCAACATCGGGAACGTCTGGAGTATCACTCGAAGGAACGTTCATAGTCGACTGAGTGTTCCTCCAGCTTTCATCTGAATCATGTACCGTTGTACCATCTTGATCATCCAACGTGAACTGCGAAGGTATTTCTGGAACAGGTGGTAAAGCTGCATTGGGTGGTGGACCGGGATCCTCCAATGTCGACGATACGGCAACGCAAAGATCCATACATTCAATGACGACGTCTGCGGGGTCGCTTTTTAGCCATTTGTTCTCACTTAGTTCATCTTCGACTGTAGTAGCGAAGAAATTTGGGTGTAGTAGGTGAAGGCGGCGATAAGGTTCGGTTCGGCTGTGAATGAGATCTTGGTCCAGGTCGAAGTCGCGCGCGCCTGGAAAATTAAGCGACTTGAGGTACTTTCTCGGCTTGCGCACGAAGCTCGTAAAGTTGAGGGGGAAGAGACCGTAGAGGAAGGTAAAGTAGTGCATAAGGGTTGGTGGTGCTGCATGGGGATAGTCCATGGATGGTTGCACCTGCTCCCAGGCCTGCTCAGAGTCGGCATCATTCTCCTCATCCTCCTCTTCGCTATCATCTTCTAGCATGGTCATGTTGTCAGCTTTCTCGTCGTTGTTCCCCAACTTGTCCCAACACAGTATCCGACAATATACAAGGAACATCTTCTCGAGGTGGTGATCAGAGGTCAGGGCTCCACATATATGAGGCAGAAACATGATAAGAACAACGAGAGCAAGCTCGACGACGGTGGACGAGTTGTCGATGAGCAGACATTTCTCAATGTTTTGGATGAGTGGGGTTTCGAGAACTAGGTGGAGGTGCGGCGGTTGGAGGCGAACGAAGGCACTGAGCAAATTCAAGGCTTGTATGCGATGTTGCTTCTGTAGGAGGAGGTCATTGAGTGTGAGGAGGAGGACCTGAAGTGATTAGTCAAGACGGCAGTATGTAGTGAGGGAACCAACCTTGGGCATTCTGCGCCCAAAGGCGACCAGAACTGATTCGAGCTCATGGGCCACAAACTCGTTCTCTGGCGACACGGAGTCTTCGGCCGAAGCAGGTACGTTGGTCCTCGCCAAGTAAGCGTCCAGTATCTTCTTGGTGAAGAGAGCCGACAGGCGCGCCTGCTCCCCGTCCTTGTCCACTTCTGGGTCGTACACCAATATGCTCTGTACGAAGGCCCTTGCGTCTTCAATCTCGCTCTTCTTGTAGCCGATGGCGTCGATTACAGGTCTCAGGGCCGAGTTCCACCAGGCCGTTAGACGCGCCTCGCCGGTTATCGCGGGCCGAAGCAGTCGTAGAGCTGATAAGAAAGCGCCACGCTTTTCGGGGCTATTTGCGACATGGCGGAGATATAGCGCGTGGAGATCATCGTGCAGGCGCTGGGAGTCGTGGTCGTCTATGTCGTCATAGCGTTCGAGGAAGGCTTCTATAGTCGCATAGAGCTCGTCAGGTAGAGGGTACGGGACGGTGGTGGCAGAGAAAGTCGTGGTAAGAGCCTTCAGGGACTCGCGCATAGATCTAGGGGTGTCAGCGATTTTGTCTAGTCGGGTAGTGCTATGGTACAAGGTAGCGCAGCTTACCCAGACATGATGTCTTCTTCTATGTCCACTCGCCGTTGCTAGAGATGCACTATGACGGGCGATGCGCACGTCTATGAGTGATTAACAGGCACAGAAGCAATGTCTCCGGTAGAGTGCAGTAGGGTCCAACAAGTAGTAAGCATGTCACTGCTTATGCAGGTCCGGTCTGGGGAGCCAAAGCTTTTTGACAGCGGGACTGCGTGGGGTGATAATGAGGGACCGACGCAACGGCAGCAGATGGTTCAATTGCCAGGCCCTCTCACAGTTGCTCGGAGATGCTTTTGCGGGCGCATGGCCTCACAGATGCGTGACGCTATCGACCAAGCCCAGAGATGCGCCAAAAGAAACTCGCGTCTCACTGCCGGCGTCCCAAGAGACCTCACAGGTGGCAGGCCTGTTGGGGTTGACGATGCCAAGCCGAGGTGCAGCGCCCAGTCGCGGGCTAGAGGGCCAGAGGGCACGGACGGCCGTGCGTCATGCCCCTGCAAGCCACCACAAACGGCCTCGGGGCCACCTTGCTTGCTTCTGCCAACCACCCCTGAAGACATCCCATCGCCTTCGGCCCACTCTCACCATTTCTGTGTGTAACTATCAATCAACACCGAGTCTGTGCACGCGAGACAATGGCCACGGCAAGTCAGTCACTCCTGGAAGCATCGTACGATGTATGCTCAAACATGATCCCTCCAACATGTCACCATGACCGTCTTCCGCTTCTCTCATGTTGCAACGCTCTGGACGACCCTGTTTCCTAACAGACAAGTCTACCCAGCTCTGCGCATCCCGAGTGGACTCAAATAGCCACGCCATCACGGCAGCCGCCTGCCGAACCACCAATCAGCTGTGCGGACAAGAGACATTTCCTACGCCAGTCTCAAATCGTCAAACTCCTCGCCATATAATTACATGTGTCAGCCATACTGTTATCTCTTCTTCGGGCCATACCTCTATATCAGAAATGTTCCGGCACGGCGGCGTATCAGCTTAGGCTTGGGTCAAGAACTACGCTAGATACGGCAGCCCTGCATGCACTCCTACCCCAATCCTTCACACGTCCAACTGCAGGAAACTCGACTTCTTCCAAGGTTTCGAAACTACAAAGTAACTGTATCGTCTGCTGACTAGGAGAGGCCAAGCGCTCTGAACGGGAAACCACCATGAAACAAACTTTGAATTAGCCGTCGAGTTACGCGGGATGCGCCGAAGCTTCAGACCTCTACCTAAACTATCGCCAATTACCGATACCGAGAATACGGTAACCTCGGGCCCATACCGCGATGTGCAGCCTCGCCCCGTAACTCTTTCTTATCGCAGGGATCCCGTCGTGGCTGCGCCATTAAACCAGTCAGTGCTCATCCGCAGCATTCCGACATCTGATTACGATTCCATAAGGCCTTCTCTATCACGATCAGCGAATCGAGCGCCGCCGGGACTGCATCCGACCGGCTTCATAGTAACACCGCATGCTCACGATTTACAAACATGATCGCCCGCGCATCCACCAAAACCAGAGGGGCCACGCTGTCCCAACCCCTTGGCCAACCCTTGCGCCAGTCGATCAATGCATGAGCTTGTGCATCGATAACTACTCCTATTCAACCGGGTCGTCAGTCTGCTTAGCGGGTATCGCGAGCCCATGCGACATGAGTATTCGACTCGGCACACGAGCACTATATCGCTCTCAGAGCGTCCCGTCTATAGTGTTCCAATAACAACAGTATGTACCGTGACATGCGTCAATCACGCATCTGCAACACCGTTGTGTACAGCGTCGCTTAGCCGGCTAAGAGGATATGCAGGCACATGCAGGACGGAGGAGCATTGAAACGAGTTAATTCGTTTAAATGCGAGTCATGTAAACGACTCTGCAGGTACGATATGGAAACTTTTCGTCGTAACTGTGCATTGAAGACCTAAGACTGTTTTCTGTCATCTCCCTACTTTCTGCTATGCATGGCAGGAGCCCTTCGCATCCAGGGAAGACCCTAAGCAGCCAGACCAACAACCTCAAACTGGTAGTTGCAAAGCGGTTTCGAGTTGGTCACTTCAATGCTTCCATATCCGCCTCCCACCATGTTGATTCCATCCCAAACCTCCAACTGCACCTTACCTGGGACCAGCTTCTCCAACCCGCTGGACTTGAACTTGTTGAATCCCGGACTGAGAGTCATCCTATTCAGTTCCTTTGTGCCGACGTTGACAACAACGACAAGATTCGTCTTGCCTTCAGGCACGAGTACGACGCCAGATACGGCGTCTTCAGCTGCAGTTTGGATGTCTTTGGATGGCCCTATTTCATCGTCGTAGCAGGTGCCTCCGACAGTGAGAGTATGATGCCAGAATGTGCCTTGGACGGCTTTGCCCCCGGTGGGATGCATATTTCCTGTTGTGCGATCGCCGTTCTTCCATGCAGAGATGAAGGGTTGCAGAATCTGCCAGTAGCCGGTATGATCGTATCCTTCTACCATGGCCTTTGTTATGTTATCCAGTGGATCTGGGTGAAGAGTCCCCATGTAATGACCCTCACCCGCGTCGTTCCAGCTTTGAAGCTGCACCATATCAGGCTGGAGGTCGAGAATCTGACCAAACCTATTCTCGAGGTTGTCTTCGCCGCGGCGGTACCAGTTTTCAGTGTTGCTGCGGTGCTTCCATTGCACAGGCGAGATTCCCATCATGAAGAACTTGTTTGCGTGTTTGGCAGCGGCTTGGAAAATACAGTCTGTCGCTACAGATACAGTGACTTTCCCATCTTGTGTCGCAGGCCATGAGTTCCAATTGAACACACCATCGAGAGCGCGACGGCTGTCAAAGAAGTTGGTGCTGGGATTGTAGATTGTGTAAAAACCAGGTACAACTAGTACACCGCCCACCCGGCCTTTGAACTCGTTCCAATCGTTGTCAGTAAGGGCCACACCACCAAACGTCGACAAAAGAGGCTTGCTCGTGTTACCGAAGGGGTCTCGCATTTGGAGGTAGGAAGGGCGACCACTGTATCTCTGGAAATAATCTGCGTAATCCATGGGACTCTTCAAGAGGCCATGGCTGTGGTCAAAAGAGAAGAAAAGGTTGAAGCCACCTATCTCGTCGGCGTTGTCGAACATCCAAGCCACAGTAGCTTCAGACCAATCTTTGAACTGATCTTGTCATCGTTAGGAGGGGATGGAGTAAATGTTTAGTGGTAAGAACCACTTACCAAAGTTAAGCGCGAAACCATCCAGATCAATGGCCTTCGCCTCGAGAATGTCCGAGCGAATATCGTGGTTTCGGAGACCGCCAACCATGTAATGGGCTACTCTTTTTCGAGAGGTCAGTACATGTAGACTTCTGGTACTCGAGTGACCTACATCGGCCTGTCGACAACAGAGCGTGGTGTAGCCCGACCAGCGACAGCGCTAGCCCAAAGGCCAACGGCAAAGGTAAGAGCAAAGCGCATAATGGTAACACCCAAATGTTGTGCGAATGTCTAGCCACCGATGTTGGTGACGAGCGGCTACGCAGCCGCTTCCGTCAACTTTATAATAGCGACACCGCATCACGCGGGATTCAGCCAAACACCAAAATGCGCAAGGCGACCGAGTGCATAGCCCGTGGCAGCCTCACCGTTCTGAGTAGCAGCCGCCACGAAATGAGAAGTTGACAATCAGGCCTCCTAGCAGGGATGTCTACACAAATGGTGTTGTTTTAGTCTCACTCTCTCTTCCACTCCATCTGAACCAAACATATATCTGCTCAAAGTGTCTTCTATTTTCATGCATATGTATCTCATTACCTTGTCCAGCTTCCATTCTAGCGTTTGTAGATCGATGAGCGTGAGTACATTGATGTTTGTGTTGTGATTACCACGAATGCGAAACAATTGGAAGGACCGATCCGCGCATCTTAGCAACGCCACGTGCAATCGGGCCTCCAACTGTGGAGACGCGCACTAGACACGAAAGTTTGCAAGGCATTCTTGATGTTGGAGGAGTTTTCCTCACCGCAATGTTGTGTTGGGCTTTGTTCTGGATACGCGACGGGCCGCCATGTGGATGAGAGGACAGGAGCTACATCAATCATCAGGCGACCACCTTAGATATATTTATCCTCGAGGTGGGTGTTGCATGAGCAGACACAACGCTCTCATAAGGAGGAGGTGCCGTGGGGCGACAATGTGTTACACCCGGAGTATGAACATTGATAATCACATATATCAGGGTGCAAGAAAGGAGTCGTTGTTGGAAAACGGAAAGATGTCGTACAAGGGACAACGCCCTTAAGTCACTTTGAATACCGTCCACGGGCAGAAGAAATAGTGACTACGAGCTTCAGCCATTGAACAGTAGAAAGGGACCAATGTGTTTAATAACGATTCAAAGGATGTCCATACGAGAATCACAATATCGACAGGATTCGAATTGCGTTCAATCGACTGGTGCCAATGACTTCATAGCGACTCTCCATTTCTGCATCCTCGTACGCAACTCTCGTCTCTCCTACCCTCATCATCACCCACTCTACTGCTTGTCATCTCTCTCACCCAATCCCTCCTTGCCGCCTTGCACCTTCGTCGCACCGCCAATTCCCGTGGTCCGACTCGGCTCCTCCTGGTGGTCTGGTTGCTTGGCCGGATGGTCGTCTCCGGTCTTATGCTCATCTTTCGACGCACTGGATTGCGGATCTGTGTTTTGCGTGTCCGAACGCACCTTGGCGTTTGGAGCGGCCGAGGAGTTTTCAGACGGATCCGGAAGATTGGAGGCGGGATTCGGTGTGTCCATCAACTTTGCGTGGCTAGGTGTAGTGGTAAATGCGCGCAATTGAGTTGTGATGGGGCGCTGGAGCGCGCGAAGGCGGAGGCTGATTGAGGACATGGCGCGTTGTATTTTTTGGTTTGTATGGAGCTTTTGGCAGTGTATCAAACGGATTGGAGAATTCGGGTAGTTTTCAACAGGTTATTCTTATGTATGGATAGATGCTAAGGCATGACGAGTGTTGGAAGCTCGGTTGCTGAAGACGGAGATGTGATGTCATTGTGACCGCTTGGGGAGTGGCAACGATCCATAACTCCCGCCTGGAGACGCGAGATCACTACCTTGATCCCCCAGATAGTTCTCCGTACATGTCTCGACGGACAAAAGGACCAGCAATGGGTTGATGCCAACAGGCGCGTCGCAATGCCTAGTCAGGTGTGGGCGTTACACGTGCTCCAAGCATTAGCGCGCCGACTACGCCGCATTGGGCTGCGCACCCGTTTACAACACCACACCTAGATGTCTAGGTAGGCTTGACTGCATGTTAGAAGGTTCGCAAACAGCTTTCAAAGTTTCAGATAATTGAAGGATGCCGGAATTCGTTCTCTTTGGGGATTCGCTCACCGAGTGGAGCTTCAGCGAGGAAACGCAGGGCTTCGGGTTGTTTCTCAAGCAACAGTATCACCACAAGGTGCGCATGGTCAACGAAGGTAAGGTCACATAGCAGCGAGAGAGCAAACTTCGGATTTTGTCCTGACAGGTGCAACAGGCCAAGCAGGGTACGAAACTATGTTCAACTTGATGGAGAACCTACTCAATAACTACGCAGCTATACATCAACCCATCTGAAAGAAGACTTTGCGCGTATAATCAGCGGTGCAACAGCCCCCGAGGCAGAACCAATCCTGCTCTTTACAATCTTCCTAGGCGCAAACGACGCCTGCTTGATCGGCGATACAGAGACCGTGCCCTGGCCTCTGTTCTCTGCAAACATACGTGACTTCCTCGACACCATTCTTACAGAGCAGGCTATGGAGGATACAAAGGTCGTTCTTATCGCTCCTCCACCCATCAACATTACTGTGACCAAGGCTGGAGAAGGAATGACTGAAAGTGATATTGAGGACATCAATGAATGGAGAAAGGAAGGACCCGGGTACAAGACTTACATGAGCAAGAAGAGGTATGCAGATGGTCTTATGCAAATTGCGAAAGAGTATGAAGGGACGGGGAGGGTTGTTGGGCTCAACTTCTGGCAGAAAATGGTCGATGCGATTGTTGCAGAAGAGGGATGGCAGTACGATGAGGAGATGCCGCCGGGATGCGGCCTGTTGGGCGCGAAATCTATTCCGAAGGGGTGGTTTACAGATGGGCTGCATCTGAATGTCAAAGGGTACCGAGTGCTGAACAAGGAGCTGTACGATTTAGTGACGGCGAAGTGGCCAGAGCTAGCATCTGAGAAGTTGTGAAGCTGTACTGCAGTCATGTATTTCTCCTACTGGGTATCTGATCTACTACTCAAACCGTGCTCAACCCCTGTTCAAAGTGTTGCCTGAGCCTTTGGGATTAGCCTCTACATACTCATCCCATGCTCGCTGCTTCATCGTCTCTTCGTCCGCAGCGACAAGGTCGTCCTCATTCGGCTCGGCTCGAATCTCGGACTGGGGGCCTCCACCCTCGATCATGCCACCTCGGCGCTTCTCTTCTTCCAGGTATTCGTCGATAGTCATAGTCGGCAGGCTGTGATCTGGACGGAACACATTCTTCTTCAGGGTTTGGCGACTGTCCAATAGCGTAAAAGGCCGCATGGGTTTACCGTCGCTGCTCAAGATAGGCCCAGAATACCTCAGACCAGCATACTGTCCATCAAGCCGCTCCGAATAGCCGTCTTTATCTCTTCCGTCTTGTCGGCTGTCTGGCGCTTGCTGTTCCTGTCCCTGTGGGGGCGCGGGGGGAGCTAGCGAGATGATGTGCAGTTCTTGAGCCATCGACTCCAACGAAGCGAAAGTTTGATGCACCATGAACGCCAAGTTGGTCAGATGCAATTCTCGAACCACTTGTTCGTCCTGCTCGGCAAGTTTGGGGTTTTGTCGCAGATACTGTTGTGGTATGCCTTAGCTCCAGATACGACCCGTAGAAGCCACGTAATGTGAACACGTACCTCGAGTTTCCGCTTCAGTTCCTTTTCCTCCCTGAAACGGGAAATCTTTGCGTCCCGTTTCGCCGCGGCATCCCGCGTATTAGCGATAGAGAAGTTGTTCTTATCTTCCGCGTACGTTTCAAAAAGCTTCGCGTCTGCCTTGGCAAGCACATCATAAGAATCTAAGAGCTTGAGAAAGCGCTCATAGTGCCCCCGCGCCCGCAGTAGATTTTGCTTTCGAGCAGCTACGTCGGTGTTGAAGATCTTCTGTACGAGTTCTGCCAAGTGATAGTTTATCGCCATAAATCTAGAAGGGTAAGCGAGGACCCGTGTGCACGGGATCGTGGTCTTGGGTCAGGACACGTACTGTAGATCAGACGACGATATGTCTTCCAGAGTCTCGTTCGGACTAAACAGCGACACCTGCTCCGATATCTTTAGACATTCTTCATAGGTGGCGATGGTCGCGCTAAGGTTTTCCTGGTACGTAGGACTGTTCGCTTCATACGAAGAAGAAAGCTCTTCGCGCGCCCTTTCGGCTCTCGAAAAAAGCCCCCGGAGACTCTGCGGCTCGTTCGACATTGGTGAGAGGTTCGGGCTGAAGGTTGTGGTGATGTCGAGGAAATGGCAATGGGAAACACACGTGAGAGCGTGAGTTGGCGTTGATGAGTAAGCATTGTCCCTTCCTATGTCGCGTACCCCGCCATCGCCGCCAACACACCTCCCTCGTGAAATGGCAACATCACAACGACACACGTCTGGGATGCTGCAAACTATCTCCGCTATGTTCAAACGGTTGTGTCTGTTTGATTGGGCCAGGACGCGTGGCTTCGGTTAAGTGTGTCGTGTCGGGTACAGTACATGCATCGTTTGTTTGCTCACTCGCAAGACGCGCAGCAGGCTGCACAAATACCAGCAGCACTATCTTGCCCTCGGCCCTCAACCACATTGATCGGCGTGTTTCCTTTCACCTCTCCATACCTGCAACGAGCTTCAGCTAGTCCTTCAACGTGGAGAGCTTGACTTCAAACATGTCGGGGGTAACAATCGAGGAGCAGGAAGACTACTTCTCGTTTGACGAGACGTCCGCGTCTTCCGATGCTGACCGTGAGGACAACATATTCAAAGACGCGAGACAACAGGACTCGGATGAAGACCCAGACATCGACGCTGACATTGCGCGCGCGCACGGCCCGAAGACCACGTCGGAGAGGCGCAGAGCGCAGAACGACGTTCTGAAGGCCTTCGCTGCTAACATCAGTGCGCACTTGACACAGAAAGAAGTCGACGATGCCGCTGCAAAGACTGCCAATGAAGAGCAACTTTCCATCCGCGATATATTAGCGAAACAAGACGGCACAATTCGCATTACGAACCCACGCGACTATCAAACCGAGCTGTTCCAGAGAGCCAGGAGTGAGAACGTGATAGCGGTACTGGACACTGGCTCCGGCAAAACTCACATCGCAACTCTACTCCTACAACACATCCTAGATAGCGAGCTTGAACACCGGGCCGCTGGCGGCATCCACAAGACCGCCTTCTTTCTGGTCGACTCAGTCAATCTTGTCTTCCAACAAGCAAACGTCTTGCGTTGTGGTCTCGACCAGAAAGTGGAAGGAATATGCGGCGCCATGGGCGCATCGCTGTGGTCCAAGTCGACCTGGGAGAGTCACTTCAGAAGTAACATGGTGATCGTATGTACGGCCGAGGTCCTCGTGCAGTGTATGATGCACTCCTTCATTACCATGGCTCAGATCAATCTCCTCATCTTCGATGAGGCTCATCATGCCAAGAACAATCACCCTTACGCCCGTTTGATGAAAGACTACTACGTACACGAACTAGAACTCTCCAACCGCCCTCGAGTCTTTGGTATGACAGCTTCCCCGGTCGATACAAAAGGGCTGTCGGCCGACCATATCAAAGTAGTTGCCAACGATCTCGAGAAGCTACTCCATTCTAAGATTGTTACTACGTCTGAGAGCGTTCTCGCTACAAACAGTATCAGCAGGCCTATCGAGGAGATTGCAGTGTATGCACCGCTACAGGACGAGTATGAGACGCCTCTACATCAAGAGATAAAGGCCAAGTTCGGAGATTTACCGGCGTTCAATAAGCTTTTTCTAGCATCTAAGCGCTACGGTTCCGAGCTTGGACGCTGGGCCTCCGACATGTATTGGTCATTTGCTTTCGCCGATGAGCAGAGCCGCAAGCTCGAAGATCGCGAGCACCTCAAGCACAACAAGTTCAATCAAGATGAAGCTGCGCAGGAGTGGGACGCTAAAGCCAAGCGCTTCCAGGAGGCAGCCACATTTGCGCAACAGTTCGAGTTCAGTTCTTGCACTTTGAGTGATCGAGACCTAAGTTCCAAAGTTCTGAAACTTCATCACTGGCTCAACTTGTACTACGAGCGCAGTGACGAAGCTCGTTGCATCGTGTTCGTTACCCAGCGACAGACCGCTCGGCTGCTCCAGCTCATCTTCTCCCAGATTGGCGGTCCAAACCTCCGCTGCAGTGTGCTAGTCGGTGTCAACAATCGTGTGGGCGAGCACAACATCTCTCTGCGAAATCAGATTCTGACAGTCGCCAAGTTTCGTCGTGGCGAACTCAACTGCCTATTCGCTACATCGGTGGCGGAAGAAGGTCTTGACATCCCACAATGCAACCTCGTTGTACGATTCGACCTCTACCGCACTATGATAGGATACGTGCAATCCCGGGGCCGAGCAAGACATAGGAACTCCAGATATCTTCATATGATCGAAGATGGCAACATCGATCATCGCAGCCGGGTTTTCGATGTCAAGTTCGAGGAAGACGTTATGCGGAAATTCTGCAAGGCTCTTCCTCAGGACCGCCAAACTGGCGGAAGTGATAATGGTCTGTTATCGTTCGAAGACAAGATATACCCAAGCTTTGTTACCAGCTCCGGTGCAAAGCTTACCTATCGCTCAAGCTTAGCCATCCTTAACCACTTCGTGGCAACGCTGCCAGGCCCAGATAGGCAAACTATGCTTCAACCCACCTATGTTATAAGTCCCGATATCAACCACGATGTCCTAGATCCGCAGCGGAGTGGGTTTGTTTGTGAAGTAATGTTACCCGAGCATTCGCCCATCATCTCGATCACTGGTGATTTTCAGGGCAAGAAAGCAATCGCGAAATGCTCGGCCGCTTACAAGGCCTGTCTCGAGCTTTACAACAAAGGCTATTTGAATGACAATCTACTCCCAACAACGTACAGAAGCCTGCCAGCTGGAAGAAATGCGCTGTTAGCACTCAGCGAGAAGAAGAAGGGTATGTACCCTATGTTGATCAAGCCAGGGTTCTGGAAGTTGAGTCGTGGGGTCGTCCCTACATGTCTATACCTTACCATCGTCGACCTGGACGCTGGCTTGGATCGACCTCATCAGCCTATGGGACTCCTGACTCGCAACCCTTTTCCGGAAATGCCGAATTTTCCCATCTACCTCACTGATGGTAGGCCCTCCAACGTCGTATCCCAGTCTTCTTGGACTCCGCTACCTGTGTCGGCGGAAGCCATAGCGATCATCACGGGCTTTACGCTACGGATATACGAGGACATATACAACAAGGAGTATGAAAACGCTGCACAAAACATGTCTTACTGGGTTGTCCCAGTACTATCGGCCCAAGCATCCTCTCTTTCATCTGTGACAATGCTCGATCAAACCCTGGACATGGAGCAGATTCGCAAAGTCTACGAAAAGCCCAAGTGGACGTGGACACCCAATACTAAGCCTGAGGATTTGCTAGATCAGTACTTTGTGGATCCGATGAACGGAGGTCGACGCTACTACTCGAACCGTCTTGCAACACATCTCAAGCCACACGATCCGGTGCCCAAAGATCTACCTCGCAGTGGGCAGAAGTTTATGGCCTCTATTCTGGACTACAGCGACAGCAGATGGGCGAAGAGCAGAGATATCTCAAGGTGGAACCCATCGCAACCTGTCCTTGAGGTTGAAAAGATTCCATTCCGTCGGAACCACCTGGCATACATCGAAGAGAAAGAGAAGGGTGAGCTCGCTGACCTTAGGACATACATCTGTCCTGAGCCCCTGCGCGTCTCTCATGTAAGCATTCTATAGTCCGTTGTGGATATGATGACTTGCTAACGATATAGCTTGCAACGCCGTTCGTAGTCATGTGCTACGTATTACCAGCCATTATTCATCGCTATGAGAGTTATCTTATCGCTTTGGACGCCTGCAAAGCTCTGGATCTCAACGTCAGCCCTGCACTTGCTTTGGAAGCTCTTACTAAAGACTCCGACCATTCCGAGGAGCATGGTGAAGAGAAAGTCAACTTCAAGAGTGGAATGGGCCCGAACTATGAACGGTAAGTGCTTGACGCGTACAAAGATCCACTTGCTAACATTGATCAGTCTTGAGTTCCTGGGGGATTGCTTTTTGAAGATGGCTACATCTCTTTCGGTCTTCGTCCAGCAGCCCGACGAGAGCGAATTCGAATTTCACGTCCGTCGCATGGAAATGCTCTGCAACAAGAACCTGATGGAGACTGCAGTGGGCAAGAAGAAGGTGATCTCCGCAGATGGAACTGAACGTGATATCCAGCTTTATAGCTACATCCGGACAGATTCTTTCTCAAGGTATGTACAATGTACTTTGAATGAATCAACGACATCAGTTAACTCGAGTAGGCGCACATGGTACCCTGAGGGGCTAAAGCTTCTCAAGGGTAAAGGCGTGAACAAGACACAAGACGATTGGCTTAAACTCACACATAACCTTGGTGACAAGAGTATAGCGGACGTTTGCGAAGCCTTTATCGGTGCTGCTTTCCAGCAACACCACAAGGGCGGGAGATGGAACCCCGAGGATTGGGACGAAACTGTCAAGGCTGTCAAGCTCTTCGCCAATAGCCAAGATCATTCAATGTCTAAGTGGTCAGACTACTATGACGCATACCAGAAGCCTAAGTATCAAGTTGCGGACGCTACCGCGGCGATGCTCGATACCGCTCGCAAGATTGAGCTGAAGCACCCGTATCACTTCAAGTACCCTCGTCTCCTCCGATCGGCATTTGCTCACCCGTCGTACCCGTACATGTATGAGAACATACCCAACTATCAACGTCTCGAGTTTCTTGGTAAGTGCTCAACCTCCAGACTACGTATTCGCATACGCTGACTTGATGTTTTCACACCTGCAGGCGATTCTCTCCTTGACATGGCGTTCATCATGTACCTGTACTACAAGTATCCAGACAAAGACCCTCAGTGGCTGACGGAGCACAAGACGCCCATGGTTTCCAACAAATTCCTAGGCGCTGTATGCGTGAAGCTGGGTTGGCATATCCACATCAAGCAGAACACGGCCATTCTGAGCGCCCAGATTCGCGACTACGTCTTGGAAGCAGAAGAAGCGGAGAGAGAATCGGGTGGTGCCGTTGACTATTGGGTCACCATCAGCGAACCACCAAAGTGTTTGGCCGACGTCATCGAAGCATATACAGCGGCAATCTTTGTCGATGCAGAGTTTGACTTCAGCATCGTACAGGACTTCTTCGACATGCATCTCAAGCCCTTTTTTGAGAATATGACACTAGACTCGTACGAAAACTTCGCTTCCAACCACCCGACCACGCGTCTCAGTCGCCTCCTCTCCATCACATTCGGCTGCTGCGAGTGGCGTATGGCCGCCATGGAAACGGAAACGCTCATACCAGGCAAGGGCAAGGCCATTGTGGCCATGGTCATGGTCCACGGAAAGGTGTACTTTCATTCCTTGGGCCAGAGCGGTAGGTATGCGCGTGTGAGGGCTAGTCATGCAGCGTTGGAGAAACTAGACGGGCTTCCACCTTACGAGTTCAGAAAAAAGTATGGCTGTGATTGCGTATCCGAGGGGGAACAGAATGAGGCCGTGCTCAAGGCGAAGGAGGAGTGGATGAAGGAGGCTATGGGTGCGAGCATTTAGGCCTGGTGGTGAAGTATCCAGTTATTCGGGTAGGATTGTCAGATATGCACGGCATATCGGATCAGCATCATGATCTGATGTACATCAGGTCAGTCTCTAGAAAATCATCCATTGTCTCTGGAAACCCAGAACACAAGTCTAGAACAGGGAAGCGTGTACTGGTACGAAAGCTGCTTCAGTGGCCGAGCCAGAACCATCAATACAAATAGATATGCTTCCTAACTATGTACAAGAATGACAACGGCATTAATTCCTCCGCCCATTGTACTCCAGTCGTTCGTATTTATGCTTCGTCTGAAAAATATGCCCATAGTAAGAAGCAAAAAGTCACTAGTGTCCTAAAGGTTTCATCCTTCGTCATGACTCCTGCAGCTAACAATGTGCACAGTAAGCTGATCCAGAACAAACGTCCCGGTATAATACTCCAGCCCAAAACGACCTATATCAAGAGCGCATATGCGAGCGTAATAACCAGAGCTAACGTGCAGCTATACGTGACATGCGAGGCTGCCCCTGGCGTCTCCGAGGGCTGTGCCGCGTCGCCAGTCTGACTTGTGCCACTGGGGCTTGTGTTCTCGCCGCTGGGAGTGTTAGACCCATCATTTGACACAATCCTGAGCGACAAGTCCTGAATTTGCTGGCCGTTACTGCCAAAGACCTGCTGTTTGACGTTTGTGTCACCAATGTCCACCAAGGCACCGTTTCGTGGATTTTCGATGCCGTTGTCGATGAGGTCCTGGCATCCAGGACAGACGGCGGGAATCGTGAAGTTCTTGCTGAATTCTTGCGCGGTTATGAGGCTGGCGTCGCATTCAGGGGCTTGGATCCCGGTAGACTGAGGGTTGGTCGTCTCAAGGGCGCTGATGTCGAGCTGGTTATACTGGTTCTGGAGGTTGTCGTAGTCCTTGAGAAGCCTGACGGAGCCGTCTTGGTTAATCTCAACTAAACCGTAGTTGGCCTCCTCCTGGGAGTACTCGTAAACAAGACCACCAGAGAGTGCCCTCATCTGGTCGCCGTAGAGCGCCTGAACTTC
>JAESFQ010000322.1_pt1 | contig 17375 bp, 21 predicted proteins | sample 9269431 | NCBI WGS metagenome assembly JAESFQ01 (sample SAMN14502588, study PRJNA617103) | algae metagenome | isolation source: Plectolyngbya sp. WJT66-NPBG17 and co-occurring heterotrophs from well... | place: USA: Mojave Desert, Joshua Tree National Park, California | collected 2006-08-06
AAAGTTCGCGTTTCACATCAGTACCATCTCGACGTCCATCCGATATCATACATTTGCCGATAATGTCTCCGATGTCTGCTTTCTCGTGCAGCTTATTCCAAGAGATGATGGTGGAGACGTCATCCGTAGCAAAGTAATCTTTGTTCTTCTGTAAGATGTCCATGCTGGTGGTCATCGCACGAACGAGCTTCTCCAGCTTTCTCTTGTTCTGTCCAAGAGGAAGGTCAACGATCTGGTACTCATAAAAGGTCGTCTTCTCATCGATCCCGATCTTGAAGAAGTTGGTTGTAACTTTGGTTTGAACAGCAGCCGTGATGTTTCTGCAAAACCCACGCTGCGCGGGATATTGCGGCAGTATCAATGGCTCGTCCTGTTTCAAAGCTTCGACCTTCTTATTAACAGCTTTGAGTGCCTGATGTCTCTCCTCTTCGGTAATGTCCGACTCGGTTCGCCCGCTTTGTGCTGGGGCTTGCCCACCTTGATCCTGTGCCGGTTCGGTAGATTCTGGAGCCTGGTCGGATGGTGCAATATTGCCGGGAGCAACGACGAGCTGTTCAGGAGTACGTGAGGGAATACTGCCTTGCTTTTGTAATCGCAAGATGTATGCCCTCGCATGGACGACATTCTTCTGAGGCAGAATGTTCTTACCAATCCAAGTCATAGACGATATTGGGCCGATTGTGTTCGGACAAAGCCAAGCGTGCTTCTTGCCATCCTTTTCGGGATGGACGTTCCCACATAAGATGCATGGGTTATCTTCCATGTGATCCTCGATGAGTCGTAGCTGTTCCTCCTTGAGAATATCTGTGATGTCCACGGTTTTCTTCTTGTTGGGTGCCATGTTGGATCGTGTGATGCAGCTACGATGGATAAGTCTGTCGTAAGAACACTGGTACTAAAATGCTTAAGGAAGGGAAAGCGATCGAAGAGGATGTCTTCGAGCGTGATGGAACACTTCAGGGAGTGATTTGTGTTGTTCATATACTCGTGAGGGTCATGATTGCTTTACTGATGCAAGCATAAACTAAATGCTTGTTGCTGTTCACATGATGTCTACATGATGTCTTAGCAGTGTCGCAAGTATAAATCAAGCAAATTGTTCCACAATAGTGCTTGTTCGTTCACTGAGCCACTTTTATTAGGGATATTGAAAGACCTACGACCGATTTAGAACTCACCCATAATCCCCCAGACAGAGTCGCGTTGAACGTGCAAGCTTTGTGCTTGTCCTAGGATCAATCGTGTTGCGAAACCTGATCAACAGCTAAGAACGGTAAGCAGTTTTGGAACACGTTCTGAGCGACATGATATCTACGAACCTTATGACACGTCGCTACTTCCATTCACAGGCCTTGGAAGAATAAGTGTCAGCTTTTATGCTAGATGCAGAATGGCCGACATGAACATATAGGAACAGCAATACACATGATGCTGTACGAAGTAAAATAAGTCCTCTATGTCACATAGAGGTGGAACCCATGCAAGCCGGTCTATACCCGTGACTGCTCCGGATGTGTATGGTACGGAACGATTGTCGCCCCCACCCCCAACGCCAAGCCATGCATTCGTCAATCATATCATGCAACGCTCTACTGCGTCGCACATTGAGGGCCCTCTGCTTCCTCTTCATCGTCTTCCCACTCAGCGCCTCCCGCACGTGGGTCTCCGCTGCCAGCGCCGAACTCTTCCATATCAGCGTCCCATTCGACATCCACCTCTTCCACCTCTTCATGCTTCTCGTCCGTCTTCTCGTCCTTTGGTAATGCATCCCGAAGCTTTTGTACCGCGGCGTCGTTCTTCAGCCATCCGTCCTCAGGGAATTCGACGTCGACAACTAGGTAAAGATCACCCCGGGCATCGCTGCGCTTCATGGGCATACCTTCGCCTTCGATCTTGAGGATTTGTCCTGGTCGCAGGACGTTGCCATTCGGTTGTTGTACGTTGAGCTTGAGACCGCGCCCGTCGAGATGGGTGATAACGACTCGGTTGAAGCCCGTGAGTGCCTCCACCAAGCTGACCTTCAGCTCAGCCCTCAAATCTGCGCCGGCTCGCTCAAAAACATTGTGCGGAGCCTCTGTGAGCGTAAAGATGATGTCACCTGGCTCCTGGTCGGGTAGTTGGTCTGCTTCTCCTGCGAGCACTATGCGTTCGCCTTGTCGGGCACCACGAGGAATGTAAAGTTCGAGGACGTTCTTAGTCTCAACAACCTTCTTTCCCTTGCACTTCTTACAGCGCTGCTTTTCGGGAATGACTTGGCCGGAACCTTGACAGTTGCCGCAAGGTACGGTCTCTTGAGTGACGAGGCCAGGACCAACCTGGCGGAGGACTTGCTTAGCACCTAAAAGAATTAGTGAATTCGAGTATTGTAAGGTCAGAGGCTGACATACCGCGTCCGTTACAGACAGCACAGGAGTTGCTCTTTGCGCCCTGCTTGCCACCGCTGCCCTTGCACATGTTGCAGACAATGTTCTTCGTGTTGGAGAACTTGGTCGTCTTGCCCTTGTACAGCTCTTCCAGGCTAACCTCGTACTCTTGCTCTACTGATCGACCTTTCCGCGGCACGTTTCGGCCGCCGGGCATACCTCCCATGCCGCCCATTCCTGGCATGCCTCCGAATCCACCCATACCGCCGAACATTTGCGCAAAGATGTCATCGATGTCCGGGCCTTCGCCGCCCATGCCGCCCCTGGAGGGGTCAAAGGCAGCCATGCCGTGGGTGTCGTACAACTGCCGCTTGTCATCGTCAGAGAGGATTTCGTAGGCTTGTTTGGCAGCCTTGAAGCGGGTCTCGGCCTCTGCGCGGTCGTCCTCTGCGACCTTGTCGGGGTGATGTGCTAGCGCGGCCTGTGTCTGTCAGCCATGAGGCTGCGGGTGCATTGCTGTTGCCTGCGAACCTTGTGGTATGCCTTCTTGATCTCAATCTTGCTCGCGCCCTTCTCGATCTCGAGGACCTCTGTTTCCGTCAGTGCAAGTTGAAGCGTACAGATATGCGTATTTACCGTAGAGATCGATTTCCTCGTTCACTGGCATCGTGTTAGCAGATAACTGTGGCGTAGTTGACCGGGAATAACTACTTTTTGTGCTGATTCTGGGTAGTGAGGGGGCAAGTGGAAAGAAGACGGCCGCTTAAAGTATGTACAAGAAACAAGGGAGACGCAACGGAGTGAATAGCCTCGTCCAGTGGGAGCGAAGGCAACAAACTTTCTCGAGATTCGTCAATCACTGGCAGGTAATGCGGGCCAAATTGTTAGCAGCCGCCGCCCCCACTAACGTCGAATCCCTGCACGTCATTTTCAACCGCGAACTCGAATCCTTTGCGTCGCATCAACGTCGCCATGTCGTTTTCACTCTTGCTCCGCCCACAACCGCCTGCCTACACATGCCGGTCATGTTTACTTCGCCTTTCACGATCATCACGACGCCCAATCACCTCAACAGTCTCCTTGGCACGAGAACAGAAAGCTAACACCGCCCTCCCAACATTTCCCGCACGGACGCGTTTCGCGCCCTCACCGACGGGCTACCTACATCTTGGATCACTCCGGACGGCGCTGTTCAATTACCTGCTCGCAAAGCGGACAGGCGGTCAATTCCTACTACGGATAGAAGATACAGACCAAAAGCGCACAATACACGACGCCGAGCAGCGATTGTTCGACGATCTGCGATGGGCGGGCCTGCAGTGGGATGAAGGACCGGAGGTTGGAGGTCCGTACGGACCGTATAAGCAGTCAGAGAGGAGTGCAATATACAGGGAATATGCGCACAAACTGCTAGAATCAGGACATGCATACCGCTGCTTCTGTTCTTCGGAGCGCTTGAATGCGTTGGCCGAACACAGACACAAGCTCGGCATCGCAACAGACTACGACCGCACATGCGCCCCGATATCCAAAGATGAGAGTGACGACAGAGCGTCGACAGGCGAATCGCACACCATCCGCCTCAAAGTCCCAGACCAATATCCTACATACAAGGACCTCATCTATGGTACCTTCCGGCCCCTCAAGAGACGCGGCCATGTCACCGAATCCGCGTACGAAGATCCAATCTTACTAAAGTCTGACGGCCTCCCTACATACCACCTCGCGAACGTAGTAGACGATCACCTCATGAAGATCACACATGTGATCCGAGGAAGCGAATGGATGCCTAGCACACCTAAGCACATCGCCATGTACCAAGCCTTCGGCTGGACACCCCCCGAATTCGCGCACGTCGGCCTCCTCGTCGACGAGAACGGCAACAAGCTCAGCAAGCGAAACTTCGACACCGACATCGCCGCCTTCAAAGAAATGGAGATCTTCCCGGAGACTCTAGCCAACTTTGCCGCGTTGCTCGGGTGGAGCCACAAGGAAAAGAGCGATGTCATGGACCTCGAGACACTGATCAACAACTTCAGTCTCAAATTCACGAAAGGAAATACTACTGTCACCTTCGGCAAAATGCAATTCCTCCAACGTAAACACGCCCTCCAACGAGCCTCAACCGGCGGCCCCAAGCGGGAAGAAATGGTGCGCAACGTCGCGAAGCTCCTCACCTCCCCCGATTCTCCCTACCAAGACTGGAAATCCATTGTCGGAAGCCCCTTCCCCGAAAACTACATCCGCTCCATCATCATCGCCGACGCAGAAAACTACACAAACGCAAACGAATTCCTCTACCGCAACTCCTTCTTCTTTACCCCTTTACGACCCTTTGATAAGCAGCCACCCATGACGACCACGTCGGATATACCCATGCGCGCGCAGATGCTAGCGCAGGTTGCGGAGAAGGATTGGAACAAGGAGAATTTGATGCAGAAGGTGCACGAGATTATTGATGGGAGGCCAGAGGGGAAGAAGGGGAGCAAGGACGTTTATCATTATTTAAGGTCGACGATTACAGGGCAGGAACAGGGCATGAGGCTCTATGATATTTTTGTCATCTTGGGCAGGACGGAGACGCTGAAGAGGTTGGGGTTGATGATCAATGAGAAGAGGGCTGTACGGTAGTGCAGGGAGTAGTAAGTTGGGGTTGTTGATTAATGAGAAGAGACTGTATAATAGTAAGTAGATTGATGTAGGTGGTGGACGAACATTTGTAACAGTAGCATAGACATGAATGAATCATGATATACATGTTAGTAATCTTGCATTGCTACCATGAGCTCGTATCGATTTCATTTCATTTGATATCATCCCATCCCATGATCTATTCCATGTACGCCAGCGCCCCCGTAACGCCATGCCATGCTTTCCACAGTACACCATGTTGCAGCACCTAAGAAGTCTCCATCTCAACCTCCTGGCTCTTAACCTCGTCCCCGTTTGCAAGATTAAACACCTTATCCTTGACCTTCGCCGCTAGCAGCCCCATGTCCTCTTCACGCGCAATCTTGCTTCCAGCCGCACCCAACTTGGTTAATTGGTTCTTGCTCTCGTTGTTCGTGGCGTATCCCGCTCCGCCCTTGAAGCGCTTGCCACTGTTATTTTCCTGCTGCATTTTGCGGGCGAGGTCGGATATTTGCTTGGTACCGTAGTCGCGGTTGGAGATGAGAGGCGAAGAGGATAGCGTCTGCACCCAATACTTGTTCCACAGCGCTTCCAGGAGCTTAGCATCGAGCGAGGACTTGTAGTGTGAGACTTCAAGAGAGTAGTAATGGCTGGCATGTACTCCAAAGTCCTCAATCTTGCCGAGCGGAATGGTCTCGAAGCCGTCGCTGTCAGCGCCACTTGTGTTCTTGGAACCGCCACCCGCCTTTGCCTGATTCTCGACGTACTCTGTGGAGTAAGTGCGGAACGCGCCGATTTCGACTTTGCCTGCAGAGACGGTTCGGTCGGGGTCGATGACGATGGCACAGAAGGGGTCTTGAAACTGCTGCTGCGTCTTCTGTGTGTTGACGTCGATGCCAGATAGCCAGCAGCCGTAGCCAGGATGTGAGTGGTACCAGCCGACGGCGTTCTCCATCTGTCCCTGTTCTCGTGCACGCTGCAGGAACTCCACCATGTACTCGTTTGCCTCGTCTTGTGCGTTGACTCGTGTCTCTGTACCCTCAACGGGTAACCGGAATGCGTCGGTGACGACGAATGTGTGTGCTTCAATCTTGCCTAGCATCAGGCCCATGACTTCGATGGAGCCGCCGGATCGCGCGTGCATGACCATCTTGAGAAGGGCGATGGCGGAGATGCGCACCGAGGTGAAGTAGTTGGGGTCGGTCCGCCATGGGTGTGCATCGTTGATGGCTTTCTGGGCGGAGGAAGAGTAGTTGTAGAGGGCGTCTTTGCTGGGGTCTACGAGCTTGACCGAGTTCTCGAGCTCTGGGCTGTTTGTTAGCTACATGACTATGCGGGGTATCATAGCGTGGAGATAGGCATGTCGTGGATAGAGGCGGAAATAGACTTACCCCAGGTCTTCAATGCGGTCCCCATGGTTGAAGACTGTGTAGAGATTGTCTGGATAAGTATGGTGTTGCTTGGTGGGGAGGTGAGGCGGGAGCTGTATGCTTGTTGCGGGGAGCTCTAGCGCCAAGAGATACAAGGCATCAGCGAGCAAGCGGGCAGGCCGCAAGAAGATGAGATGGTGTGAATTTAGTACAGTAGGACGAAAGCTGAGATGCTTCCAATAACGTGTATGCTATCATGTAGAGCCAACAATGTGACAGATGAGTAAACCAGTGTAGACCATCCATCTCTACTTCTTCCTCCGCGACTGATCCTCCCACCCCGACCGTTCGTTCATCTTCCGCGCCTCATCCTCCATCTTCTTGACCCACCTCTTAGTCAGCTCTTCATTCTCCTTGCGCAGTTTCTCCTTCTCCTGTTCCGCCATGTTCAGCTGCAGATTCAGCGCAACCATCTCGTCGTGTACCTCCTCCACAAGCCTCCCTTTGCCCTTGAGCTCCTCCGCTCTGTCTTTGCCCCGCCTTTCCAGTGCCGTCCGCATCTTCTCGAGCTGTTCTATGCGCTGCTTTTGTTGCGTATCTGAGGCTTTGAGGGTGCTGAGCTCAGCGGTGAGTGCGCTCAGTTGCGTTTCCAGATCACCGCGCGTGCGCTGAGTAATAGCAAGTTCGGAGCGGAGTTGCGCGATAGCAGACGGAGAGGAGACGTCGGTTGTTGATGAGCCTTTGCCCTTTGACGTTATGGCCTTGGTGGATGCGCTGGCTGCAGGTGCTGGCTCTTCCGCGGAGGATGTCTGTGTCGCAAACCGTGCAGTGTTGTCGGCAAGCTTGGTGTCTGCATGCATCAGCACTCATCTCTGATACTGTGCGCTTCACACAAGTGAATACATACAAGCGTTGATGTACACCTCATGCGCCTTCTCTCTTGCGTCGCGCGCATTCAGCGCAGACAAGTATTCCGCCAAGGCATCACTCATGGCGGCAGATGAGGTTGCGTAAGACGAAGGAATATACAAGCCGTCTGTATCGCTATCATGGTGGTTTGCTACATGAGCAGGCTGAAGATGGTCACCATGTACGATTGCGGAGGACGTCACTGCTCCGATTCGACTTGACCCCTGCTAGCGTCGATCCGGAAGCTTCCATCTCGAATATCGCATGTTACAGTGCCTTCAACCTTTGAACTTGCATGGTAACCCTCTTGATAAAATCCAGCTAACCACCGGAAATGCCACCAGCACATATCTCCGGTACCTCCCGGGCCCTCTACCGCGTTTTCATCGCCCCCAATCTGCGCAACACAACTTCCATCCCACTCCTCTACGCCCCAGCATTTGCGCCAGCATCGTCTCCCACCTCCCTCTCCTCATCCACACCCAGTCTCACAAGCCAAACCTCGACCCGCGGGATAAAATACACAAAAGACACACGTCGCCATGCAATCTCAGACTATTACGTTATCGACAACGCCATCAAGGCCCCCTTTGTCAATGTCGTTGACGAGGAGGGTTTCCACAAGGATGTCCCTCTCGATGATGCGCTCACAAGTTTCAACAAAGTTACCCATCACCTTGTACAGATGACACCAGGGAGTTGGGACGAGAACGGACGCCAAGACCTAGCGGACTTACCAACATGCCGTGTCATTTCAAAGATCGACCTCCGCGCACAACACCAGCGTAAACTCGAAACACTGCGACGACAAGCCAAGGGCCAGGGTACAGGACCTCCAAACAAGTCGCTAGAACTGAACTGGGCGATTGCAGCGGGCGATCTGAAGCACAGGCTGGTGGCTATGAAGAAGTTTTTGACAGAGGGGCGCAAGGTCGAGGTTACATTGGGGCCGAAGAAGCAGGGCAGGAAGGCAACACCGGAAGAAGCGAATGCGGTTATCAAGGCAATCACAGACGCCGTGGCCGAGTGTAAAGGTGCGAGGCAAACTAAGAGTGAAGGGCAGGTGGGGGGTATCATGACGATTGTGTTTGAAGGCAAGAAGGTGGAGAAAAAGAAGGACACTTCAAATGACGAGGCGGCGTAAGGGTGATTTGACATGAACTGGGTGAGCAATTCTGAGGGAGCTTCATCGTGCCCTGTTAAGCTGTGGACAGAGGGGACAAAGACAGAAGACGCGAGAGCAAAACGTTGACGAAAGCACGTGAGCCATTGCCGTGCCATGTATATACTGTACGATATACTACACGTAGTGTAACGATTCATGAACATCTATAGATACACTGTACAGTAAACACGATAAAAAGGTTTATATCCTCTTGTCCTCTTTGGTCGGATCAGCTCTTGTCTCAACCCCAGTCGCCTCATCGACCACCTGCGCTTCGTCCTCAATAGATTCAAGTTCTGCAGTTTCCGCCTCAATCTCCGCTCTCTTGAGCGCAAGCGCCTCTTCACAAAGCCTAATCTCCTCCCTCGTCTTCTGCTGGCCAGCAAAGTGTCCCTTGACCGTAGCAGCGACGTTCTTCTGCTTAGCAGTTTCAAGCTTAGCTTCCAGAATGGCTAATTCGGCGTCATCAACGTTGGTCCTTTCGCCACTAGCCAGTTCTAGCTGCTCGTCTGCACTCTCTTCATCGCCGGCTAGTCGGAGCGCTTCGGAACGCTGCTCGTGGATCTGTGCAGCGAGTATTGCGGCTTCGTGCACAAGCTCCGCCTTTTGTACCTCAAGCTGCCGAATTTCGATCATAATATCCTCGGCTTGGTGTCGAGACAGTCCCAAAGCCTTGCCAGAAAGATCATCTTTTACGTTGATCTGGTAGTTCAAAGCTTGGATACGAGGATATTGCTCAGTGTCTGGGTCGCTGAGGTAGTCGGCAAAAGAACGGCCAGTCTTTTCAGCAAATTGCAGCTCCTTGGCTTCGGCGAGTAAATTCAATGCCGATACTGTTAGTTCGGTACGCTTGGGTCCTTGAGGCAGAGTCTCAGCATAGCCGTAGCGGGTGGCTGCTACCGTCTCGTAGGTTACTCCGCGGATGGTGTCCTTTTCTTCGGGGGTGGAGAGGGATAGTTCGCGGAACTCTTGCCAGCCGATAGTTGATTCGAGCTCCGTGGGTGGCGATGATCGAACGAGGCTCTTGTGCCAAGGTTGGAGTGCCCTGTGTGTAAGGTCTTCCTCGTGCGAGAGAAGTATGTTGTGCAGTGCGTCGCGCTCGATGATGACGCGTGACAGTTCGAGAAGGTTTTTGACATCGACTTCTTCCCATGTGAGCGTCTGTTCACCGCGATCCATCTCTACCAGTGCTTGCTCCAGTAACGGACGCTCTTCCAAGGTTACCATCAGACTCCTACCCCTGCCGTGCAGCTTCTCGTGGTACTTGAGTATGTCTTCCAGCAACCTTACCGACGGGCTCTCGATTTCCATGGCGTTGTCCACAATGATCAGCTCACCCTTGCGGAACCGATATGACAGTGCTGTCCGCCATGCGAGGTCGTAGATCTTCTTGGGCAGTTCCGTCGCGAAATCTCGGGGTTTGGGACCAAATGCGACACCTCCACCCCTTAGCATGGGCGACTTCTTGTCTCCCAGACGAGCGCGACCTGTTCCCTTTTGTGGTCGGATCTTCCTTGCCGAACCTCGTACTTCATGTCTGGTCTTGGTGGAGGCGGTGCCTAATCGTGCACTATCGCCCTCGTAAACAACTGCGCGGTGTAATATGTCTCGTCGGGTAGGTAGATAGAGGTGGTTTGCAGGATATTGTTCGAATCGGAGCGGTTCGAGGGAAGGAAATTGGTGGATGGTCGCAAGCACAGTCTGCTCTTCGAAGGGCTTGACGGGCACATATCCGGGACCGGGTGTCCTTATTGAAGCTAGTGTGGCCTGGGAGGGTGCAGAAGTGGTTATTGAGCGGGTGGTGGGCGTGCATAGAGATTTCTTGAGGGCGTTAGCATGTCGCATAAAATGATGGTGGAACAACATACAGCACAACGCATACATGGCGCATTTGGCCGCACCGACAGTCTTCTCAATTGGTGTGTGACGCCACGCATGGGCGCGGATATCCTCGTGGAGGCCATGCCGGTCGTGGTGGTTCAATTGTTCACGTCGTCGGAGTTGGAGGCGGAGGTCTACGAAAAGCGCTAGTGTGAGCATCACCACATTTTCCAGCGGCACCATCGTTCTTGAACGTTGTCGAGACCACCAACACCATGGCCTCCACGCCCTCCCTGCGCCAATTCAGCGCATGTCTGAGATGTGTGCGACAATTGCCAACCGCCAATGGCACCCGCCGCCTGCTCTCCACCTCGGCAATCGCCCGTGAAGAGGTGCAGACACAACCCACGAATGCGACTCCCCCTCCGCCGCCGTCAAACCCACCGGAAGGCGCTGCTCAGAAGGCTGGCTCCCAAGATACCCCGGAATACATGCAGAAATGGGGCACACTGGACCCCCAGATGGTGGAAAACAAGAAGCAGGAGCGCCGATTGCTACGGAGAGAACATGTCCAGCCCGTTGGATCCCGTCGACGCCGCGCCGTCCTTCGTCGATCGACCATGCAAAAAGCCGAAGAGATTCCTTTTGAACAACTGCCGTACCAGTGTTTCCAGGAGGCGAGGAAGGTCTTGCTGGAAGACAGGCAGGAGAAGATTAAGGAAATTGAGACCCAGCAGGTGCGGATAAAGAACTTGATGGCCCAGGACCCAAGTGTCAGTGGAGGTCCAGCAGCCAAGGAGCATAGATTGCGGAGCATGAGGAAACACTTGAACGAGCTGATCATCCTGGCGGACATCAACGACCCTGTCGTGAAGCGGAAATTCGAAGACGGGCAGGGTAGGTCATGCCGATCTGAATTCTATAGACGTGACTGACTAGCCAAGGTGATATGAACAAGCCCATTTACCGCTACCTGGCCGACCGGAAATGGCGACAGTACAAGCGTCTTGTGCTCGAGCAACGTATTACGCAACTTGCGATCATTCCCGATCTACTCCCATCTCTCGACTTGGTGGCAGACATTGATCTCGGTTTCGGACGGAAGCCAGTCGCACCCGGCGACTTCGTCGACTCCGCCATCAGCGAGAAGATGCCTCGACTCAACGTCCAAACTTTCACACCCGGCGAGAAGCTGGTTACTGTGGTAGTAGTAGACGCAGATGTCCCAGTCCCAGAGAAGGATGGCTTCACGTACCGATGCCACTTCATCGCCTCCAACATCCCCATTTCACCAAGCAACACATCGATCCCGCTCCAGCGCATTGCCCAAGAGGACCAGAAGACAGAAGACCTTAGTGTTAGGAAGATAGCACTACCCTGGATCGCACCCTGGGCTCACAAGGGAGCGCCTTACCATCGCCTAGGCATCTTTGTCTTTGAGCAGCAAGACGGCAAGGCACTCAATGTTGCCAAGGTCAGCAAAACCAAGCGCATGGAATTCAACCTCCGCAGCTTTGCCGATTCGAACAAGCTCAGCGCAATCACAGCTACGCTGTTCAGGACGAAATGGGATGACAGCATGGCCGGTGTCATGGAGCGTGCTGGTCTGAAGGACCAGATTGCTGTAGAGTTCAAGAGGAAGAGAATCGAGCCGCTACCCTACAAGAGGCGGACTGAGCGCATGCGGTGAGGTAGATGAGAATGCACGTAAAGAGTGCATGTAGTCGTGTAAGCAATATGTACAATATACGATGAACGCAGCCTCGAGCTGTCACAGCATCATGTGCTTAGTCTATACAGCATCACGCGCGTAGCAGAAGCCACTTGGAATGAATAGTAGCAACAAAGCCACAACACTCCGTTGGAGTATATGCTGCATGCATAATTCTGCCATAATCAGGTTGCCCTAAATGGCTGTCGCTCTTTCCAGCCTCAAGTATGGCGGTCCTTCCTTCCTTCCCTCACAACCTCCCTTGTGAAGCTCGTCCCTTCTCTTTTCTGCCCTTTCTGCCTTAGCTTCTCCTCTTTGAGCTTCTTGGACGACTTGTGCCCAGCAACCACTATATACCGTTTTCCAATCATCGCTGCGGTCCTCTATTACTGCACTTCTCTCGTTACTCAACCAGCTTTGTCACTACCATGACACACAGTGTATCGTCTCGCCCGCCCTTCCTTCCTTCTCAAGAACAAATAGCTCTTGCCCTTGCTATAGTTCGCAGTAAGCCGGCTGGAGTGCAGGTACGGGGTAATTTCGAACCAACCACAACGATACTCACCTTCTAATACTTTTAGACTTCGTCCTGCAACTGCGTGCTCAGATCAGGCTTGGCTTAGACCCGAGAGAGCGAGACGATCCCGGATGCTACGTTGACCAGGTCGCGTACTGGAAGCAGCGATGTCAGCAGGCCGAGGATGAATGCGACACACTTCGCGGCATCAGTACTAAGCTCGAAAGATCGAACAACTTACTATCGAGCCTCTCCAGACCTGTCACGGGTGTCGATCCAAACATCAACACAGCTAAGCGTCAAGCGCCGACAGCATCACGCACGAGATCTAAGCCATCGAAAAAAGCTCAGAAACAATCTCCATCACCAGCCGCTGTTGCTCAAGAAACCATTGAGAACGACCTGAACTTTCTGGACGTACTTGGAAAAGACGGTTCCAACCTCACAGAGGCCCTATACACTACGCACTCACAATGCAGCATTGAAGAGCCCAACGCTGACACGCTTTGCTTCAATCTCGTAAGAGTTGCGTCAGGTATCAGCAAGGTCATATGTATTGTCGCTCAGAACCACGAGCAACTGTCGCACCAAGGGCGGAGAACACTAGAGGCCATGTCGCTAGATCAGGATAAATCCGACTTCGCCATCGCCCTATCTGTCTGTGCAAGAGCTTTCATGTCGCTACTTGTCGCTACGAACAAGCTTATGGAGTGCAATGCAGACATGCGACTCGCAAGTCTGATCATCTGCGAGGTAGTAAACATGTTCAAGGCTGCGTTGCAATCGATCGAGATCTCAGCGCGAAGGACAGCGCAAATTTTCTTGTCGCAGGTACCTGCGCCGAAGAAGACCAAGACCAAGACGCCACCTGCTGTCGTCAAGGAGTCGGCTCCAGCCAGAGCAGTTGCCCACTTGCTTATCAGTTTCCTTGGATTGCTCGAGAAAACCGACCCTGTGCATCAGAAGATCTTCGATGGATTTGTCTTCGTTCTGTTTGAGTGTGTTGGCAAGAGGTTGTATTACTTCACGTTTGGACAACATCGTAGCACGTCCATCGAAGGCAACATATTACCGCCACCCGAGCCGAGAGATACAGCAGAAGTGACGAGACGAGATACTGATGCCCTCGGGACCCGTCTCGAGGTCAAAGCACTCGTGTTGATTCTTGAACGCGCAATGGGCCTAGCTCCAAACTATACGAATCCTCAAAACGTTCGCTCAAGCCAGACTTCAAACCATCCTGTCCGTACGTTGAGTACCAAAACTCTCGTTACGAGTACTCGGGCTCGACTGAGCCTGCTGGCAAAAGAGCGCCTGCAACGGACGCTCGTTGCGTGTATGTATGGGAACAATACTAATGATGAGTTTCTGGACGTTCTCACAAAGCCAACACCAGCTATGCGACTGGGCTCCTTGCAGAACGTGGCTAAAGTCGAAGACAAGGATGTAGAGACTTGGTACAAGGAGCAGGTTTGGCGACTTGTTGGTTGGGATATTCTGGCCAGAGAGGGCGCGTGGTGAGACCAGACATGTACTCTGAGGAACAGTTTCAAGCTGTGTACTTATCTGGAGTAGTGTGTCAAGACTGTGCCTGTCATGTCTAACTGCTGGCTTCCTGCGCCAGCTAGAATTGAACAACAAAATTCCTCTCCAACGCGGATTTCTGGGTAATCTTCACTTCATTTGTCTGTTGCTCTTCCTCTTACGCACTTCCCAGTCTCCATCCACTTCCCCCAGTTGTGTCAATGACAAAGCAATCTCCCTTTTGCACAGATTGATACTTACGTCCCCCTAATCCCAGAGTTTGGAATAGATATATCGGTATCGTCGTGATCGCTGTTTATACCAAAAGAAATGACGTTACAACCAGCTTGACTCGCCGCACAAGCTTCAAATGCGCGGAAGCGATACCTGTTTCGCTGACACACCGGATGGTGGGCACTTAGTGAGTGCTTGATCAGGGACGAGTTTAGGTTCGACTGATGGGCTCGTAGCCGTTGCTCGTGCTCGCACATTCTCGACAAGAATACCGCTTCCAAGCATGATGAAGGAAAATCGACGTTTGCGCTCGGCTACAAACGCGTCGTCCCATGTTCCTTGATCGGGGCACGAGATCATGAGAATGTAGCCAGTGAACCGCTTCACCATGAAACATTTAGTTAAAATATATCAAAATAGTTGTAAACATGAACCCCTACTCTCTAGATGGCGGCGTGAGCAAACCCCCTACAACAGCATGTGACCGGCCATGCTTCTCAGTGCCATCCTCAAGGAAGAACCTTAGAACCATCCCAGCTGCTGTTACAGAATCGTCATCCGCATCAATGGCATCGAGCGTCTCTTCCAAGACCTTCGGCTGCCAGTTGGGGAAAAAGTACTTGATCGTCTCCCCGTTGATGAAACGATCAAACTCAAAGTGGCCCTGAAAAGTAAGGACACGACCCGGTTCGTACATGCCCTGTATGGCGCAATGCTGCGTGCTTCCTAGCGTGACCCAAGACCGCGGCAGGGCCTCCAAATCTGGGATAACCACATGGTCGTGATGCACGAATTGCAACTTCATCTTCCCCCCATTTTCGCTTCTTCCGTCTTCTCCAATACCGAAGAATTCATCGCAGAATTGGTGGTGCAGTGTGATCTCCTTGACCCCTAACTCCCAGCCTTCAGGATCCTTCTCCACCCTGACACCATAGTCCTCCAAGAGAGCTTGACACACCAATTGATGACCAAAACAGCTCCCAAATATCTTTACGCTGGGTTCATTCTCATACACTTCTTTCGTCCATCTTGCGAGTTTGCGTATCCAGGGCAACTCATCGTAGGCCGAGTTCGCGGAGCCAGAGATGATGATGGCGTCGAACTCTGCTACCGAGGCGGGATACTCGTTTTTCGTAACATCAAAGTCCGTTGATGTGATTTTGATGGGATATGTCGATGGATGGCGCGTTGGAAAAGTGTTGGCAGCGGCGGAAGAAAGAAGATTGTGGAAGATGCGCCCATACGTGGGGGCACGCTCGGCAGCCACAACGGGAACCGGTGCGTCGGCGTTGAGCATGCAAATGCGTAAATTTTGTGCCATAGTCTTGGGGAGTGAGTATGAGGTCTCTCAATTCATTAATTATCACTAAATAAAGTCTTCGATAGCAACACAACTGTCGTCCCATGCCGCTTTAGGGGTCCGAATTCGGCAGCCCACGTGACTACCGCTTATCAGCGGTTGCCGTTTGTCACGACTATCTCGCGAGTTGCCACGTCTTTCCCAGACACACGGCTATCACGCTCACCGACCTTGATTAGTTACCACGGGATGTCTCAACAATCATGGTCGAGGCGTATCGTCGCCGTGATACGCGACGAATGTACCCTCGTACGGACAAAAGTTGACCAGACAATGCGCGCCGATGCAGCACCCGGCATCAGTACGCCCCGCAACTTTCAACCATAGCCTTATTGCACGGATGCTCCAAGGGCCATGTCGTCTACCTAGATGAATCCCAGCATTTAGGACTGAGGAGTCACCCTACGACCTTCCACACTCGAAAGTGGTCTCTGGGGATGATCTTCCCAGAGGGCGTGGCAGTGAAGGTCGGTCGTTTGGCCACATACAAGATGACTTCTACCTCCAAGTCAACAAACGGGAAGCGAAACAGTCCGTGTCTATTCTATTGAAGACTACTACGTAGTGAGTTGCCGTGTCGCGCGGAGGAGGATAGGAAGGTTTAGAGGCCTTATTATGGTTTGTGATACACGACGTAGATGGCGAAGAGGGTATGTATACATCTGGCAGCACTTTGGGAAGCTCGAACGGAACGGTGGGCGTTGACGACGATGTTCAGGGTGCATTGACGGCAACGAGATGCTTGACCGCCTGTTTCAACATGGACGAGGTTGTGAGATAGATGTACGGATCTTGCATGGATACTGATGACTGTGCAACCCAGATACCCTACTACAAGTAATTCACAAGGTTGCTAACGCACTCCTGCGACGAAGTCCTTCCACACTCACCCAAACATGACACCATAATCATTCCACCCAAGCGATGCATTCCAACCCTGAACCATGACGTGGTCCTCTGGCCCCAAACATATGTCGCCTTTACCAATTTGCTCCGATTCAACCATATCCTTCCAACGGCTCGGTGCACCCCAGCCCACAAGACACATATCCCGCTGAATCGGCGCCCAGCCGCGAATTTCAAAAGTCGCTCTGAGAACAATCTCAGGTTTCTTCTTGTCAGGATTGGGCAACTTACATGTGTATTGGGCGCGGAGAGGCGGCATGACAGGGGGATTCTTGGGGTCGATGACGGGTGTAGGAAGGAGAGGAGGATTGGGAGCGTCAGCGCGGACGTGCTCGTTACACCATGCAACTCTGGCCTTTTGGAAGTCTTCTAGAGCTGGGTGAGGCTTTGTTGAGCAGCGCTGCTTGTTAGCTGTCCGTACGTTGTTTGTTTCCTGCGCCACGGGTGCAGACAGGGCCAGGTGCAGGAGGAGAGATGTGGCACTGAGCAGTTGGTACTTCATGTTCAGGTATGACAGCTGTGTTTTCGATTACTTGTATGATGTTTTGGCTGCTGAGTAAGGCGAGTGTGTTGTTTGTCCGATGGGTTAGTGGTAATAGTACGCGGGAGTATGATCTTGGAACTATGAGGACTATTGCAGCAGCGGGGTAGCCATTATATACCCTATGTGTGTCACATCCTGATTGTGAGTGTTGCAAAATTGTAAACCATAGTCGACTGCGAACTATAATCCCTTTTTGTGGCTCCGTCAGGGATACATAACACTGATTTGGTGATTTAGGTGTCCAGCTTGATAATCCTTTCTCGATAACATATTCGTGAAGCGGAGAGTTGGAGAAAGCCAGCTGTCGTATGTGTGCATCT
>JAESFQ010000323.1_pt1 | contig 17347 bp, 17 predicted proteins | sample 9269431 | NCBI WGS metagenome assembly JAESFQ01 (sample SAMN14502588, study PRJNA617103) | algae metagenome | isolation source: Plectolyngbya sp. WJT66-NPBG17 and co-occurring heterotrophs from well... | place: USA: Mojave Desert, Joshua Tree National Park, California | collected 2006-08-06
GGAGCGCCGACTAAAGAGTTTGTACAGGCTGGCTCTCATGCTGCTGTCCATGGGTATTGTACGGCAGAATCCGACACCGAGACGACAATCAAGGAGACATGAACGAATACTCATGCTGCAACGGAAACGCAAGCCACTCTCCATTTATCGTCGATGCCATGCTAACCGTATACGCAAAGTGTATCAAGTGTTTCGCTCTGTCCTGTCTTGCGTGCTGGTGCGGCGGGAGTGTCATCCTGCCTTACCGTAGTCGTCGGAACATTCGGAATCAGTATGGACTTCAAGGCAGTTGGTGGACCGACTTCTTTTGCGCTGGGTGTTGTCCCTGTTGCAATCTTGTGCAGCAAAACCGCGAGATGGAACATCAACAAACAGAGAACACAGTGGAATTGGTCTCGCAGCCAGAGAGAATTGAACCAATGATTTTTCCAACGCTGCCGCTGTCACCATCAGCGCGAGCGCCACCACCACCACCACCACCAGCCACAACCGAGGACACGGTCAGAACTTCGGAGACGACCACTGGGAGTATACTGCACGCAGTATAACCTAGGGTGATACGGTTGTTACCAAGCATCAGTGTTCCTGTGTGGGTGTGGGTGTGTGTGGGTGGATGTATATGACGATGCGGAAAGGGGGTTCATCAAGTAGATAGGCGGCAGAACCACCATCATACAGCCTTTACTCCTCTTCACTCTCTTCACTGCTATCCCCGCCCTCCAGGCCTCTTCTCATCAGCTCTTCGAGATCGTCTTCGTCGTCGTCGGCTGCCACCATCTCACCAGCCATGCTAGACTTCCGATCGTGGCCCGTCGTCTCTTGTCGGGCAGGTGGGCCGATGTCCATAGGCTCGATGTCTCTGTTGTTGTATTCATCCTCATCGTCGTCGTCCCCTTCTGCATCGTCGCCACCGAGGTCGCCGAAATCAATCTCATCTTGAGCGTTGCGATTGCGTCTGTGGGGGTTCGGCGAGCCTTCGACGTCGCTGTTGGCTGCACTGGCAAGCGAGATGGGGCCATTGGAGGGCGAGCGCAAGTAACTTGCACCGAGGCTCGGGCCAAGACCTAGGGATGCCAATGCGCCGTTGTTGCGTCGTGGAGGGCGTTCATCGGGCACTTCAATCTCCAAACCACCTTCGTCGTCTGACTCGCCCTCTGCGTCGTCGTCTTCGTCATGGTGTTGTTGGTGTTGCTTAGACGGAGGAGGCGATGGATGTACAGGTGAGGAAGCTGCTTCGCCTTCCGATTCGTCAGACGAGTGTATAACTTCAGACGATTTGATCCTGGACGTTGGCGGTGCCGCGGGCTTGGCTTTGGGCTTTGGCTTTATCGTCGCATCGGTGGCAGTGCGTTGGAGGCGGACGGCTGGTGTGGGTTGCGCCTTCTTTGGCTTCACCATGGGGTTCGTTGTCGCTGTCTTGCGCTTCTTGGGCACTGGTGCCGTAGCGGCCTTGAGGGCTGGAGCAGCCGCAGCAGGGGCACGGGCGCCAAACTGTGGTGTATTGACGGCGCTGCCTGTGCCTGTACGGTAGTCTGGCGAGGACGCGTACCGGTATTCCGACTCGTCGCCCCGTTTCTCCTTCTCGGTGCTCAAGAAGTGTCGGAAGTCGTAGGGGTTATCTGCATCGGGTTCCCCTCCCTCGTCGTCAGCTGCCGCCTCAGCGAACAGATCTTCGTCGTCATCTTTGCTCTCTGCATCATCCTTGAGTTTCTTAGGGTATATTTTGGCGTGCTGTGACGACATGTCCTTTCCATTCTTGGTGGCGAGGTTGAACGTGTAGCTGCTGGATAGAGGCTCCAGCGTAGCCTGCTGACTTGAGGCATCGAAGACCAAGACATATGACTTCTTGAGTTGTGACTTCTGCCCTGTGAATGTGAAGATATCCTTGTCTCCCGCACTGCTCGAGTCTTCGATGCGGAGGTTGTAGAGGTCGGTCGACGAAGGCGAGGTGAGCGTTGTCGAGCGCGAAGTCGACGTTTGTGGGGGCTTGTAATTGTCTGACCACTCGGTCAGCCAGCTGGCATGGACAAAGTCGTCCCATCCAAGACTCACATTTGACGCTACTAAAGGTACCTAGAGCATCTTCGCTGCTCCCTATGCGGTCGCTAATGTGCAGGCTGAAGTGTGCCTTCTTGTGCGGCTCGATGCGGCTTTCGAGCATAGGGGACGCCATTCCACGACACGTCCGCTTACTAGAACACTCACTCAGCAACGAGGAGGAGAAAAGAGAGCAAGAAAGACTGTATTGCGAACGCTACGCTAGCCAGAGGCGAGTCTGCAATGGAATTACGGTCATTTGATGTGTCGTGTTCACGTCAAGGCGCGACGCCGGCCGGCCTGGATTGGGACGCTCCGCCAGCCGTGCTCCCGCCGCTAGCCCCTCCCCACGCGTGCACCACCAACACTAGCCTGCTTCTTCCATGTCCATAACATCCTTGTCCTCACATGTGTCTTGTTTCCAAGACGTTCACATCGCAAGGCCCAGTTTCTGCAGTACATCGTGATTGTTCGACCATCTTGCCGGCAGCGAGGGAACCGGCACAAGATTACTGCCAGCTTAGGGAATCAACTGCATGCCAAGGGAATTGTATCAGAATACGGAGATGTTGGATCCCCATGTGTCGTAAAACACTACTGTAGCTAGGGCTATACCCTTCAAGCGTGTTGGATGCATTGCAAGCCTATCCGCCGGAGCATCTAACAGCCTATATGTCATCCGTGTATCCTGTCCTCTTACGACCATCCACCAGACCCTCGCATTCAGAGTGAGCCATGAGGACTTGCAATGCTTTCCTTTGCTTCCTCTTCCGCGAACAAAAACGAGCCAAGAATGCCACGCAAAGCGCTAACACCAACATGCTGCCGACGATGTGGTACATTCCCAGTGTTGCTACCTCATCGTCCTCGCACGGCATTCCTTCAGGAGCATTGTACGTAAAGAGCTGCCGCCCTCTAGCTGACGGTGGCTTCTTGTTGATGACGGGGAAGGCTTGCGACAGACCGCCTGGCAGAGTGCCAGAAAATCCGAGCGCGCAGACCATCGTGTCAACATCTGCAGTAAAATCGAGCTTGACTGGGACTTTGGACATGCCTGAGCCCATCACGTCGAAGCTCGTAGACCATATCCCACCATATCCTGGCCTCTCATCTGGCACAAAGGGTCAGAGCTATCTCTTCGAGTGCACTGGAGACCATACTCGGCGATCCAAAGCACGCTGTGATGTGAACTTACAGCAAGACTCCCAGTCAAACTCTTCCTGGGCCTTGTAGTCCTCGATTTTCTGTTGGCAACCCTTGCAGTACAGGTCTCGATGTAAGGCAACGGGGACCTCGAAGTCCCCAGGCCAGCGAGGTTCGATAAGGTCGTTGACGTAGAGGGGGACTGCACCGAAGCCAGAAGTAGGTGGGTGATGGGCGGATGTCTCAAGGTATTGTTCGATCTTGAAGCTCGAGCTTTGAGGGTACTTATCAGGCATCAGAGATGCGTCGCCTGGCGCTGGAAAGGTCCATAGAGCTTGGGTCGGGCAATCACACTCTTTGTTTTCGGTCGCCATCTTGTAGGTTGGATGAACTTAGTCAACGCTACCTAGGTATCGATGACGGAGACTTGTAAGACCCTCCTTGTCAAAGGCATGAGATATATGCGGGAAGAGGCCATGTAGAAAGCTATAAACCCAAGTTACTCGGGTTAGCAACGCGATGGCGAGCTCAAGGCTTCAGCCTGGCGGCTATCACATGTTTCGCTGAACGTTGCTGTGAGTGGCGTATACCAGAGCCGGGCGTTCAGCTGGTGTTGAACCTAACGCAAAGCAGCGGAGCCGAGTTCGCGTACCGCCGTTGCATACGACAACTCACGTTTCGAACAAGCACAGGTGAATACAGAGCATCGAAGAGCGAATCAAGGAAGTAGAAATGCCGGTGCCTTGAGTTAAGCATCCAATACTCGCGTTTTGTGTGTTGCCATTGCAGTTGCATTAGCTACAAACTACGTGGGTACCTAAGTAGAGATGAATACGGTCATTACGTGTAGACCCCGAAAACTCATTGACGATAGAGCAGCATGCTGAGTAACGATATGTCGACGCTGGCGACGATGGATGCGATGGCTGGACGAGTGTAGAATACATGACAGCCCGAACAAAGAGCGCTTAGGTAATGGTGGAGTACGATGCTAAGAAGCTACCCACTAGTGTGTACTACCAAAGTTTCTTACCTAGGTAGGTAGAACAATATCGAAACTATTTGCATCTACAACCTATAGAAGCGGAAATGTTCCTACCCGAGAGTGTGCGCAGCAACCAATCGTACAGAAATCTTAATCCAGCTCGCTAAGAGCATTCTCGATTGTGATATTAGACATAAGACAACAGGACTGGGCCATATTATGGGAATGTACAGACGAGGAAACTCGCAAAGCAACTGTGCTGCATAGATATATCGGCAAACAAGGGTGGTTATCCGCCATTGGCGAATGAAAACCGTTTCCGCACGATCAATCTAAATAACGATATTAGACGTATTGCCCAACCAACATGTTCTCATGCGTCGCGAACGAAGCAATCTATCGGAGTATTGGAATTATCCGAAGGGAGTACAAAGTCACAACATACAAGCTTGCCGATCTGCCGAGTAACGTCGGTCGTGGAGAGCAAACCTCCAGATTGGTCTGCAAATACCGGCATTAGTATCAGTCATCTCAGACATGGGTTCGTGAATGGATTAGCATGGAGACAATGCAATCGATGCTGGTATGTTGACTTGCGGCATAGCCGTGGTATAAAGTGTAGTATCAAGAGCCTCGGATTGCTCTATTGCTCTGCTGTGCAGTCATCGTCCTTCTCCGTCCGTCTATATAGGAAGGTCGCTCGCTCCGCCACGCTCCCTTTGGACAGACTGTACACCATGCGCTCAGTTGTCACCGGAATCTTCGTTTTGGCTGCCTCAGTCAGGGCTGCTGGTATCGCCGTCGTGTTAAACAATTCACCAGAGCCTATCTTCGTCTGGTCTGTCGGTAGCTCTATCAGCTCTCGCCATGATGTCAAGGCTGGTTAGTACCAAGGCGAGCTTTGGCTTTACTCTCCGCTGACAGTCACAGGCGGTATCTACTGGGAAGCAATGCGTCGTGACGAGAAGTCGGGAGGCATTGCGATCAAGATGACGAAAACGGCGGATGGTCTATATTCCGGCGCCCCGCAGCAGGTGTGGGCATACAACCTAGATGGCGCCACGGTGTGGTATGATCTGAGCACTGTCTTTGGACACCCATTCGCTGGTAGTCGTTTGGATGTTACCGGAGACAATGGAGGTGTTATTGTGTGGCCGAACGGGACGCAGCCAGGAGGCAGCCAGGTCACAAAAGCTCCGAGCGAAGGCAACATATTCTTTTCCATCAACCCTGCTGCTTGAGAAGAGTGGACTAGAGAGCTTGAGAAGGGGTGGAGCAAACCTGCCGAGCGTCTGTGTTCGAACGCCACGCACAAGATGTATGCATCCTAGTAGACGCACTTTGTCCAAGCCTGTTTGTGACAAGTGCATCAGAACAAGATGGCATGTTGAAATCCCATTCTGCTTCTCTGTGACGACCGAACACACTCCGGGAAGCAATTCGATACTGCGACAGCTAGCGACGGTGTGGAGGTAGATCTCTACGTAAGCCGACTCAAGGACGGAGAAGGCATGTGGGAGTTGACAGTGGTGGCAGAATGTGTGGACAGCGTGGGCCCGTGGGGAATACGTAGGAATGGCTGTCGGGGTTGGCCCGTGCGCAGATTGCCGCTGGTGTTGCTAACAAAGGTATGAGCCTCTCCCCATGGACCCCAATCGCCGCGTTGCGAGAGCCTCACGCCTCACGCCTCACCGACTTTGAAGTGCGTCAAAGGACGACGGTCGACTGCTGCCTGTGCAACGCTCTGCTCTGCTGTGTGCTGCTTCCTGTTGCCGTTGCGCCATGGCGAGTCATCGCGCCGCTCTCGCACGCCAGCCACATGTTGCCATGGAGCCGAGATGCTACCGTACCGCGTACATGCTCCTCCACGGCTATGCCGCAATCTGCTTTCATCTAACACCACCACAATAATATCATCTTGTGTAGCCTCGGTTGTACGATTCCGACCGGCTGTGTCCTATCTTCAATCGCCGTCTGTCACTTGCATGATACTACTGTGTGATGGCAAATGCAGGCGGTATCGCGCCCTGAGCATCGGGTGATGCAAAATGGAGCCGCATCTAGGTGCTGATCTCTCCCCTGTCAGCACCGTCAGCCTTCGCCTGAGTGCGACCGGCCTCGAGTGGAACTTTGCCCACTCCTTGGTTCCCGTGAGCTCACTAGAAATGCCGCGGGATACATGGCCAAACGAGCATGCAGAGCTGTTGCCATGACACCTTTTGGCCGTCCTTGGAGAGGGTCGACGTACAGCATGCCCGGCACCGCTCACTGCTAGACGCCATGGCGCCCCGCTCCAGGAACGGCCCTCCACAAAAGTCATTGATATGCTAGCTGCTCGTTTAGCATCCGTCTCCCTGCCTTCGTAATTCGCTTGCCCTACCATGTCTTATCAACCCTCCACCTGGAAACACCCTGGTCATCTTTCACATGGCGGCCGCTTTCGGGACCACGCAGACCATTCGAGGCAAAAGGCCCTACCTCGCCCTATGCCACCAATGCCCGAGCATGCGCCTTCTATTGCCATGCTCCTGGTGATTGGCTTCTAAGCGGCGACCCGAAGCCATGTATTCGTCGCCATGCCGCTTGCCACAACGAGAAGCGTTCCGAGAGGTGGATCAAATTCTGTACCACAATCAAAAGCCAATGTTTCTAGCCCCGCTGACGCCTATCAACAGCATTGTCTTACTTGCTGAAGCTTGACAGCCAACCTTCCGCGTCAATCCGCGTCATCCAATTTCTCTCCCACTGGACATGATCACCAGCTCACCACTCGGCACTCGACTCGTGTCTTGCACTAACGCACGCGACCCGCCAACATACGAGCCCCACCACAATCCCATTAATCAACACAATGAGCGCGAGAACGTTGACAAACGTCGTAAATGACCAAACGGTTGCTTTGAACGCATTGATCTATGGATACGCTGGGCACAGCCTCGTCACCCCGCAGCACGCTCTCCAGCAGATATGGTGGACGGAGGAGCGAATTAATGAGAAGGTCAACCATGAATTCGTGACTTCGAGGCTACAGCCACAGGAACGGCAACGTCTCAACCAACCTGTGGGCTTTGGCGATTTGAGCGACGACACCTATATTGAATGGATCCTGGAAAAAGCAAGACGACTATTCTTGATATTGGTCGAGACCGGCGAAGCAGACAGAATCTTTGCAGTTGTCGACAAATCCTGGGACGACGATGACCTGCCCCTCGAAATGGACGACATTGAGCAGCTTTCGCTTTCGAATCGCCGCGACAACCACGCCAACGCTCGCTTCTATCATACCCAGTTTACATTTCTGCTACGAGAACTACGAGAAGGAATACATATCGATTATGCGCCCAATGAGGAAATCCCGGTCGAGAATGTAATGTCCCTACCAGTGGCGGTAAACTTGCAGCCCTGGTCGCGTATGCATCTGCCGAGAAAACCCAAGGAGATATATGTTCGTAGGCGATTCCCGCTGGGTAGTGCGGAAGCCCCAGATGAATTCGAACAGGATTTTATACTCGACGTGGAGAGCGCACGGATGGTGGAGCATGAGCATTTTGCACCCGTCTGGGCCTCGTATACCGCCAAAGGAGCTGGTTACGTGGTTACCAATTTCGTGGGCCAGCATACTCTTCGCACTTTTATCGACCACCGTAACCCCACACAGTACCAGAAGCTACCGAAGCCCGATCGGAGATGGCTGGTGCTCAATTGGTTGCACTGTCTGTCAGACGCCATTGCAACGCTGCATGACAATGGATTCTGTCATTCCGCCATTCGACCTTCCAATATCCTTATTGACGAGCACAATACGATAGCCTTTAGCGATATTGGCAGCCTTGCGACGTTTCAGAAAGACAAGAAGCCTGACACAATGGACGCTTATGTATACAGTGCCCCAGAGACACACGTTAGTGCAGGACCGTTCGACCCAAACAACTCAAACGATCCAAATGACCCCGCACCTTCACCTATTGTTCCAAATACTCGACATGCCTCGATTATGAGCAAGAGCTCATCTGGATCATCTGGCAGTAATAACTCACAACGCCAGAAGCTTACCAAGGCACCTACAACTGACTTTTCCGGTTTCAACTTTGGATTCAAAAAGGCGAAATCGAAGTCGTCACCGAAGAAACGATCACGCGTACACGAAACCGAGAAGGCAGACGTATTCTCCCTTGGCTGTGTGTTCTTGGAGATCATCACTTTCATGCTGAAGAAGAAACCACATGAATTCGTGAAGCACCGGACGTCGAAGCAAAGGACTAATACTGGCGGCAAGAACTCTCGAACAGATTCATCGTATCATGTCAATCTCGACAAGGTAGAAGCCTGGATAACTCTTTTGGAAAAGGCTTCGTTCGAGCATGACGACGATGCATTTCGTGCGATTCCTCCTATTTTACATGTCATTCGAAGTATGCTTTGCAAAGCGCCCATGCTTCGCCCGGCGGCACGCGAAGTTCGCGACAAGATCTTCGATATTCTCTTTGAAAACACGTCCATACCCGACATCCATTGTGGCGCACACAAACACGATGCTGGCGTGGCGACGTCGTCGTACTCCGGCTCAGACAGGGCATCGCTACTGACGATGTCGACGATGAGTTCAACGAGCTCAAGTACTTCAGACGCCGATACGATACGCTCGGGGAAAACGCGTGTAAACTCGATATTGAATTCCTATTCCGACCGAACTACTTTGTCTGGAATTGAGGAAGATGATAGCTCTTCGATAAAAACACTAGAACCCATAGTCACACCACGTGATGTTGGTAAATCGTATGACTTCTCAAGGGAAGCGCCCATACCGCCGAGCTCTCCCACATCACCGATATCACCACGATCCCCTACATCGCCGATGTTTCTTCGCCCGTCTAGCCCTTCAAGACCGAATCCGTCAGCCACAAAAGCAAAGTCGTGGAGCAAGCCGTTCATGCTGCTGCCGTAAAAGTCCGCATCATTGAAACCCCCGCTACCAGGCTCGAGAAGGAACCGCTTTCGATACGAGGTCGCATAACCGGCAGCTGATCATAACTAAACCCCACCAGAACTCTACGATATTGCGGGGTTACATGCAGCGCAGGCTTGGGTTGCACGTGGCGGTACCAATTTTTCGTCCGCAGGGTGACCTTGCAAAAGAACAGGAAAGTAGTCATTGAACGGACAATGTTGTCATGCAAACGAGGGGGCACGCACACGGATAGGTACCACCGAAGCTACAGGGCCATAGTGAATGATAGACAGCACATGAAAAGTGCCCCACACTTATGCAGTTGTGTGCATGCCCCGTACAATCTTCATAATTCGGCGGCATATTGTCAAATCCTTCTACACCATAGCACAAGAATGCTTGTAGCATGCCAACGAATATGCGCAGACCTGTTGCTCTCGGGTGAATTCCTGAGCATCTGCTAGCAAAAAGATTGGTGGCGGACTGGCTCTTCTCATTCACAATTGCCGAAGCGGGGCTTTCTGACATCCCGCTTATTTGCACCTACACTTGAGACAGCCTATTTTGCCAGCATGTTAATGCCATTTGCGCAGGTACCATCCTCACTACGACATCGCAGTTTTGGCCACTACCTTTTTGCCTTGCGCGCAATATGTTCATGACCACACATAGTATAGTCCAACATCTCTGCATACGTCTGCCTTGACATGCTGTCGTGCTCAGCTTTTGCACGCGACCTTCTGGCTGTTCTTCGCTGGTCTCACGTTACAATCCGGCCCATTTCATCTGAACGGTGCGGGGTCCCCATCGGCCTGGGGGCCAAGCCGCAGATCGCAGCCGACCAAGACCTTTCTTCTACATCTGACACCGTGCAGATAGGCATGCACCCACATATGCATTCACGGCGCCATTGTACAACCGCTTCTTCGACACGCGCACTGTCAGCCTCGTAGCCGCCCAGCCACTACGCCCATGCGGCAACTCCTGAGTCTTCTGCAATCGCATGCGAGCAGCCATGTTTTAGATCAGCGGGCCCGGCCACGCGACTATTGATGCCTGTTCAGACATGGATCGAGCTACCTTCGTAGTGTAGTGATCGTCCAAGGCTTGCAGCCACCAGGAGCATCCCGCCGCTATCCCCACGGCCAAGGACATCATCATGCAGCAGCACAACCATCACAGGTACTAGTGAACCATGTTGCCATGGGTCCAACCCAGGCTTAAAAGTCGCAACCATCCTCTTTGTCTCGACGGTTCTCTACTGTATTTCGGGTGCGCACCTGGCACTTGATTCTTCCAACATGCAACCCATCTTTGGGCTTATTGCTAGCTTGTTGGCATGGTCAGCCATCGCTGTTACTGACAGTACGATCTCCCCACGTTTTAGCAACGATACAGAGTACGGAGTTGGCTTTACTCCTCTTAAAACAGAATGGACAGAGACGGTGGGGACCAATCCATGGCCAGAGTATCCACGACCACGCCTTCAACGGCCAGACTGGAAAAATCTTAATGGCGTATGGCGGTACAGGAACACCACAAATGGCTCAGATGCATTGCCTCCATTTGGACAGAGACTTGAGAAGCCAGTTCTCGTTCCTTTCTGTCTTGAGAGTGCTCTATCAGGTGAGCCCGCCCAATCTTCTGACTAGACACGTCACTGAGGCAGCCAAGGTGTGACAGGTAAGGGCCGCATGTGGAGTTGGTACCAGACATCATTTGACGTGCCATCGTCGTGGCCCAGCGGCAACAATGTCATCTTGAACTTTGGCGCTGTTGATTATGAGGCTACTGTCTTTGTCAATGGTAAGAAGGCTGGCTTCCACAGAGGTGGATATTTTGAGTTCAGTGTGGATGTGACGCAATATTTGAGCGGGAATGGAACGAACGAGCTGTGATTATAACCACCCAAGGATTGGCGGTCAAGCTAATTTAGCCAGACTAGTATATACGTTCGATCCAACAGATGTGGATGACGTCCAGATACCGATCGGAAAGCAAACCTTGAACCGAGATGGAATGATCTGGTATACCCCATGTAGTGGTATCTGGCAAACCGTATGGCTAGAGTCGACAACCAAAGAGCATATCTCCAAGCTGGATCTGACGGCGGACATGGACGGGACGGGTAAATATGAAGTATACACCTTCACAGGTCATTGCTGACGCATCAAAGTCATGGTGACTGTGCATAGCAGCACCAATTCGACTACCACGCCATTTGAGATCACCGTTCATGAGCTGAATTCGACTGACGCTAAGACGACCGCTAGCGGTACTACTGGTTCTGCTTTTACCTTTGTTGTCACCTCACCAGAACTATGGAGTCCGGACAGCCCAGCTTTGTACAACATCACAGTCAAAATGGGCAGTGACACAATCCAGAGCTACACCGGATTCAGAACTGTTTCGCGAGGCGTCATCAATGGCATACAACGCCCGCTCTTGAATGGGAAATTTGTTTTCCCCTTCGGCACACTCGACCAAGGTTACTGGCCAGACGGAATCTACACACCTCCAAGTGTAGAAGCCATGGTATACGACCTCAAGGTACTGAAGAATGTCGGCTACAACATGGTACGTAAACACATCAAAGTAGAGCCTGCCTTGTTTTACAGAGCTTGCGATGAAATGGGATTGCTGGTCATCCAGGATATGCCGTCTCTACGACCGGATTTGCCGGACGGCTGTGGCAGTAAACGGTTAGCAGGCCAAGCTGCGCAAAACGAGTTTGACCGACAGCTGGGCATGATGGTTGAGCAACTCAAATCTTACCCCAGCATCTTTGCTTGGACGATATATAACGAAGAATGGGGTCAATCGACTGACCCCCCGTGGCCCGAGTTCAGACTTACGGACCTTGTTCGAAAGATTGATCCTACTCGGCTGGTCAATGCCGTGAGCGGGTGGACCGACCATGCTGCAGGTGACTTCGACGACAACCACCACTACTCCACACCTCAATGCGGGACGCCATTCTGGTCTCGTCAAGGCAACGGCCATGATTCTGCCTATGACGGCTCGCGTATCGGTCTCCAAGGCGAATTCGGTGGTATCGGAACACAACTCCTTGAAGATAACTTCACCCATGCCTGGTTCAAAGATTTGGACAAGCAGACTGCATACGAACTTACGAATGGAACTCAATGGTGGAATTACCGCTGCCACGACTTGCTTGTACAATTGCGCGAGCAGATCGAACTTTTCGCTTGTTCTGGAGGTGTCTGGACGCAGACTACAGATGTGGAGGGAGAGGTGAATGGGATGATGACCTATGACAGGAAGGTCATTCGAATGAATGTGACTATGTGGAAGCAGGATATACAGGCACTTTACGATGCTGCAGAGAAACGGGCCAACAATGCGACGATGATACTTAGAAATTTGGCGATGGAGGGTTTGCAGTACAACATGTCATAAGTTGAGAGAAGAAAGCGTGGGGGCTATTGGCACTTGCTCCTACACACGGTCATTACTATCTGTTCATCAGAACCATCTGCTCCAGCGGATTGTTGCAATGCTATTATCCATCAGTTCAACAATTTCTGCCACTCTCCCTTGAGCATACCCAATGTGACTACATCCCACCACTGTCCCTCATGCCACACGCTCTCCCTTTCTCTCCCTTCGACTACGAATCCCAGCTTCTTGTACAGCCGAAGAGCGCCTTCATTCCAGCTGAACGCTCTAACCTTGACTCGGTGCAGACCCGCACGCCTAAAGGCATAGTCGAGGGCCCATTTGATAGCTTCAGATCCATAACCTCTGCTTTGGTAAGGTGGTAAGATATCAAGTCCAATCTCAGTGTTGCGGTGGTGCTGTTTATGAGCTGGCAGCATATTTAAATGTAGCTCACCGATGGCGGTACCAAACTCCTCGTCGACGATCTCACCACTCTTCCTTCGTCGCGCGAGTTCTTTTTCACGTTCCTCGTCACACATAGAGCTCGTTTCTGTTGTGTGAGGCAACCAGATGATGGTACCCAAAAGACAGTCATCGAGCAACCCTTTCATAAATGCTTCCGAGTCGGAGGAGCTGGGGAGTTTGATGTTTTCGAATTTACTGTTTTCGAATCCTTGATGATCGGCGCTCAAGGAGTGGAAAACGGATATGTCGCCGGGGCGGATGGCGCGGTAATGCAGGCGTTGACTGGCCCATGGGCTACTCCGGAGCGTCGATTCCGTCGGCATAGCTGATGCTCTTCCAATTTGGTGGAGAAAAGTTCTTTGGGACGTTCAAGATTACAAAATAAGGCTGTGGCAATGTGAAGGTTGCGATCATTTCAAGATGTCGTCGTGGATTTTGAGTGATATCTATACTGTGAATTAGGACATGCATTTGAATAGGAAAGGCCTTGAGTTCCGCCCTTCACGTGATAACGCCCTTAAACACCGTCTGTATTAGCCGCAAATGGAGTGAATGGATACCTGATTACAAGACTAGGCTTCGCTTGAAGGGGAAGGTGGTACGACCAACAAGTAAATCTGCGTAGTCATCGAAACAACTGACTTGCTACATGCATGAAACAGTGATTCAAAAATTTATCTTGTGCATGAGACGCGATGGCACCTACAACCAACAAATGCGGACAGGTGCACTTTCACGATGCAAACATTATGTGTGTTGGAATAGAGTCACAGGGTAATTCACAAGCTCATTCCACGGGTTATGCATTGATTTCTATGTTCTCACAAGGATATTTCCCCTCTCCAGGTGCCCTCGGTCAACCCAAGAGTCTCGATGCAATGCTGCCACCTCGGACCACCCCTCTCTTTCCTCCTCAAATACTGTAACAGCTTCTGCCTCCTGTGTACCAGTAGTCGCAGATTTCGCTTGTTGTGCTTATCGCCTTTTCCTCGGGTTTGTAGAAAATCTGCTAATGTTTTGATTTTGGCTGTCAAGATGGCAATTTGGACTTCGGACGACCCTGTATCGGGACCGACCCGTTTTGTGGCTGCTGCAATGTTTGTCTCTGGACGCACGGCACGAACGTCGTCGGCACCCGATCGGCTCAGTGATGGCGCCTTGGGTGGGAATATTCTATCCGTATTGTGGCGCCCAAACGTCTCGACACAACGTGTGATGTTCACGCGCATACGATCTTTGCTCGACCCGTTCTCGAGAGCTGTGATCCGGGCGATAGCCTCAGAGGCGCGTGCATGGTCCTTCTTGTTTTGCTCTTCAATCTCCTCGGCCGACATTTGAATCGCGTGTGCTTTTCTTGAGTGTATGTCAGAGCTCCATTTAGTTGACCCAAAGGTGGTCTCCTCTGGAAGGTCACTCAGCGGAACAGCTAGCTCTTTGCTTCTCTGCAGTTGCTGCTGAACAGTCTTTGGGTCAAAAGCATAGTTGAGTAGTTTTTGGTCTCTCGGTATCTTCTTGCCCTCTTCGTATGTGATTGGCTTTCCACTATCGAACGACTGCACGAATGGTGTTGCAACACCACGGACTGGGTCTCCAAGACTGGCTACACGCCCTTGTTCGAGCTCAGCGCGGCGCGTAAGATTGGCAGCCTTTTTCCTGTTTCGCTGGGCGACTATGTAAGGGTCGTTGGCGAGGCGCTTCTTCTGTCGTTCGATTGACTCGGCGTGAAGACGCGACGTAGAGGCGAAAGTCCGGATGGGGAGTGTAAGTTGGTTCGTGGCTGGTAAAGCTGGGAGGCACGTCAGTATGGGAGTTTGCCGAGGATCTCCTGCACATACACGTCGACGCCCGTAGGCACGACAGGGCTGGTATTCGTGGCGGCATTGCTGGCGACACACCCGCTGCCACCACGCTCGAATCTTTTGCGGATCCATGGCCGGCGGAGGGTTTTGCCGATGCCGGCAGCGATCTGGCGCCAATCCGCTTTCGGCTAGCTGCTCCCACCACGATTCGAATATCGCGAAAGTTCATGGACCAAAGTTCCAACGCACGCAACACGACAACTCTTCTATACCGACCAGCTTGTACAGCGCCAAAACGTCAACATGGCTCCTTCCAACCTCCCCGCCATCTTCAACCCTACTCAGCAGGACATTGAGATGCTCCTGGCTGCGCAGTGCCACCTCGGCAGCAAGAACCTCCAGGTGCACATGGAGCCCTACCTGTGGAAGACCAGGCCCGATGGTGTCAACGTCCTGAACATTGGCAAGACCTGGGAGAAGATTGTCCTCGCCGCGCGCATTATTGTCGCCATTGACAACCCGGCCGACAGTACGTTCACTCGCGCAACTTGAGATATATCATCTAGGAAGATGCGATTTTGGGCAGACAAGGAAATTGGCTGACACTGAATAGTCTGTGTCATCTCTGCTCGTCCCTACGGACAGCGTGCCGTCCTCAAGTTCGCTTCGCACACCGGTGCCACTGCCATCGCTGGTCGCTTCACCCCCGGTAACTTCACCAACTACATCACCCGTTCATTCAGGGAGCCCCGCTTGGTTATCGTCACCGACCCCCGCACCGACGCCCAGGCTATCAAGGAGGCTTCCTACGTCAACATCCCCGTCATCGTAAGTATATGAAAATGTCGATATAGAACGAGAAGTAGATTGGTTAACGTAGAGTAGGCTCTCTGTGACGGAGACTCACCCACCGAGTACGTCGACGTTGCTATCCCCACCAACAACAAAGGTCGCCACGCTATCGGTCTGATCTGGTGGATGCTTGCCCGTGAGGTCCTCCGTCTCCGAGGCACACTCGCCAACCGCGAGACTGAGTGGGACGTCATGACTGACTTGTACTTCTACCGCGACCCCGAGGCCGAGGAGAACAAGGACAGCGCTGGTGTCGAGGAGGCCAAGGTCCCCGGTGTTGACGAGGTTGGTGCTGGTCCCGTCGCTGACGGCTTCACCAGCGAGTGGGAGGTTTCCGGCGCCTCCGCTGGTGCTTTCACTGCCCAGGCTGCCGCAGCCCCCGGCACCAGCTGGGATGCTGACACTGCCGACTGGGCTGCTTCTGGCGATGCTCAGACCGGAAACGAGGGCTGGGGTGCTGAGACGGCTGCCCCTGCTACTACTACCCAGTGGTAGATGTTGTTTTGAGCAGCTGCGTCAATTCTTCTCTTACATACCCTGTCTTTGACAACCACTGGCATGTCGGCGTAGGAGTAGGGAACGGAAAAGGAAAATATGAGACCATTTGACAACGACTCAAGAGAGAATGATGCTTCCAATGGAGTGGGTCGTGTTGAGGGATATGATCATTGCTGCGCGCTTATGAGGGAAAGATATCCATGCTTCTGCGAGGTATGGGGGAAAGCCCTGTGCTGGCGATCGGGTTGTACTTGATTGGCGCCCAATCCTTCAATGCGAACCTTGCTTCATGACCAGTTTGATATGGACTTGCCAGTATCGACATGCATGACCTTGTACCACGCTCTTTTGCTCTGTTCATAACGATGCTGACGTGGTTTGAACGTGGAAAGTAGGTTCATTAATGAGCACAGCAAGTGCTGCAACTACCGATCTGAGTGTATCTAGCATCAAGACTGTTTCCTTTAGCTATCTCTTTTCCCTTGTTCTCCACGCACTATCATACTCGTCATGCTGAGCGCAGAGATATAACTCAGTCAGCACACGTAACCTTCAGTGTCGTGTTTATTAAGTTCTCTCACATCAGAGGCGCGTGATACGTTGGCAATGTCCTAAAGATGTAATGTAAAACGCTTTCAAAGCCAGGCAAAGATGGCCATGGCACCTGCGAACAACGCACCTATGCCTTTCAGCTCCTTGCCTAGGACGTCTGCCGCTGCACCAGTGGCAGGTGCAGACGTCTCCGCTCCACCAGATCCAGGTTCTGCAGCGCTCGACTCTTCCGCCCCAGAACCTCCTGTCGCTGTCGCGCTGAGGCTACCAGACGTAGGCATTCCGTTGAAGTCGTGCTTCTGGCCCAACGTGGGCAGGGGCGAGGTAGGAACAACTTCCCAGACTGATACAGTGTAGTCTGGGCAGACAACGGGAGTATTCGTTGGGTTGTAGTCGGACGCTTTTACACCCGAGGGGTTCAATGTCGCCCAAACAGCAGAGAGATTAGGAAAATCGGGTTCCACCGGTGTAGGTTTTCCTGAACTTGTTAGTCATGGTGCATGTGACGAGTGCGACATGCAGAACATACCTGAGCGAGGGAAACCATCAGGTGGTGCAGAAGGGCTGGCAGGGTCGACGTGGGGACCGTAACTGATGAGTCCGTAATCGTTCATCTCCTCAATCCATTCGTAAACGATGCTGCCAGACCAGACGTCGGACATGTCT
>JAESFQ010000324.1_pt1 | contig 17290 bp, 17 predicted proteins | sample 9269431 | NCBI WGS metagenome assembly JAESFQ01 (sample SAMN14502588, study PRJNA617103) | algae metagenome | isolation source: Plectolyngbya sp. WJT66-NPBG17 and co-occurring heterotrophs from well... | place: USA: Mojave Desert, Joshua Tree National Park, California | collected 2006-08-06
GCTAACATTGTTTTGGTGTTGGAGGCGGCAGCTAGCAGTTCTTATTGCGGCGCAGTAGTTACTGATACTCGGCAGAAGGACAGTATAAGGATGTTGCAAGATTTCTCGCCCAACTCACACTAGGCGAGGCGCGGATGCGTCCAATACAGGCAGAATGACACCGTGCCTTGTAAGAAAATATGGCGACTCTAGACTCTCGAAGACTCTGCGTCCGTACTACTGTCTAGTTTGGTTTGTGTTGTTATTTTTTCTTTTCACCATCTATCCTTCTATCATAAGCGAAGTTTCACTCGATGTACATGATCTCCTCATCACCCTTGCAAGCTGGGTGTACTGGTACCCACTCAAGAAATTCATGATCTTTCCACGTAATCAACCCTGCATTCTTCTCTAGAGTAGCACTGCTACCGCCCGTGATCCCGATCCTTTCGTAATGATCACCTAAAGCCTGAAAGGCCACGAAACTGGGAGGTTGAGCACAACCCCACAGATTAGTCCCCGAATACATCCACGAGGTTTCTACCGCTACCAGTTTGACCTCGTTGCTAAGGTCAGAGTCTAACAGCTGAGCATCAAGAAATAACTGAAGAGCGATTCCGGCGTCATCATCGTCACCATGCTGAAAGACGACAAATGGCGCACTATGCTGGCGACTTGTGATTAAGGATGCCGTGTAAAATTTTCCAATAAGACGTAAAGTGGGACCATAGCCTACAGGTAAAACGTCGCATCGACTCTCACCATCCTTTTGGTGAGATATCCAGCTTCCATCAACTGCGCGGGTGTGCGCAACGTAGGGTACTTCCATGGACTCTGCACTCTGTATCTGCTTTGGGCCGGTGGTTGCTACCCATGACCAGCTGGGGAAGCCTTCTCTTCTTTTTCCAGGATAGCTACTGCGCCATCTCAGTGAAAGTACGGACTGCGATGCATCGTCGCTGAATTGTACTGGTATACCCCAATAATGGCAGTCGACAATCTTGTCCAATATCCCGGTGCACGCATTGAGAACATCGCTCTCAAAGGATAGCTTCCTGTTCGAGTAGCTGCTCAGGAAGTCCATGACATTATCCGTGGCAGAAAAGTATGTGCCTTTTTCGTGGAGTCGCAGAAATCTTGCATCTCCATGTCCTAGAAAGAAGCTTTTGCAGTCCAAGGAAGGCCGCTGGACAGACTCTTGCCATGATGATTGGTTACACACGTAGAAGACTTCGTTTTCTGTGAAGACAAGTCTGCGCGGTGCCAAGTAGCCCTCTTGGTGAGTCCAGCCCCTCGACGCCCATGTGCTGATGTCTAGATCCCATCGAGCATTGGGTTGCTCTATGAACTCGAAGCCATTAGCAACCTGGATTCTTTTCTGTGGGTTTCGATGTTGGTGACCAACTCCCGGTAGTCCATGATTGGAGGAGTTGCCTGCAGCAGCAATGATAACCAATTGTGACTCGGCATAGATGCGGCCCATAAGCGCTATCTGAGCCTGCTTGTGACTTGCATTCAACTGGTCGATACACTAAGCTTGATCGTTAGTCTTCTTTGGATGTTTCGATGATAAGACGGCCAAAACATACGTACTGATCAACCCATAAGTATCTGTATCCCAGTTTCAACGTGACAGTTATGGCATCGCATATTGTTGCTGGAAAACTACTTTCACGTTCCCCAGAAGCTCGTGTACCACCCCACACGTAAGACAAGGCTACGTACTGGACAGGACTATCCCACAATGTAGCCACAATCTGGTTGGTGTTGCAGTCAATGACTCTGAGGCCAGGTATAGGCGACTGATAAGGTTGGTTGCAGCCGGTGGTATGATAAAGCTTGCAGTGATCTAACCAGTGCCGAAGGGTGCTATAATCGATGTCTCCAGGATCAAGCTTGCGTACTAGGTAGTTTTTGGCACTACCACATGTCTCCTGTAACATATAACATGGAGTCGCTGCAGAGCCCCCTCTATCAACCAATGTCACACGTGGAGCATGCTGCGTCAGATCGCTACCATAATCTGGAGTGTACCTCCCGTCGTAATCCAGATACACGCTGTCGCGGCAAACGCAGTCTGCTTGAAGGGTTCGGTCGGTGTTTTCGCCGAAAACTTGATCGGAGCCTAGTAGCTGACACAGCGGACAAGACGACGCCGAGAGCTGTTGACTTGACTCAGGGACGCGAAGTAATTCACAAATACCTTGCTGGCAATAGTGTACAGCTTCATCGAGAAGAAGATTCGACCAGTTTATGCCAGCACAGCGTTCGCACAGGCCGCCCTCGGGATGAGCGGTTTTGTACTCATCGTATGTGTAATGAAGTCTTTCCACATGCAAGGGTGCCGTGTAAAGTTCTCGATGATGCTGAGGCTGGTCCATGCTGCAGTCCATTTGAAGATCGTAGGATCTCGTCACCAGCGATATCGTGCGGCCACTCCGTGGTGAAGGAAGCGATGAGGGGTTGCCGCTGGTAAGACGGTAGAGTAAGCGGGCGCATGGCAACAGCCGCGCTAACGCGATAAGGCGCATGCATATTGCATATATCAGTCTTGTAAAACCGCGAAGCTCTATATACTCTAGGTGCATGCAAGACGTCTTTCTAACTGCAGATGCAAGAAATTGTCGATCAGCTGCCATACCAATCTTTCGAGGAGACGTGTCATGACATTAGTAAACGTTACATATCCCAGAACGCCATAATAGAAGAGGGAGGTATCTCAGAAAGCAAGTCACAACCAAACACCTGACCCGAAAAACAGTATCACAACATCTTCCTTGCTAACCCTTGCCCTAGCCACATGCTGGCCGTGAAACGTACGTCTGCATCCAGTGCAAACGCAAATCGTAGGCTCCTAGTTTACATTGTCCGCCAGAAGTAGTTTGTGTAGAAGTGCCGCGAGAACTTTGGATCGATGTTTACAACATGTACGTCGCCCTTGGTCGCGTTGCGAATGATAGCTTTGTTGTATTCGCCGGTTGTTGGGTCGGCTTCGACATCTATTCCAAGGGTGCGGTAGAGCTTGAGCTTCAGTCTGGAATCTGAGTCAGTATTTGCGCATATATCGCGAAAGACCTGAGAGGCTATGCGAAAGGAAGTTTGCTTGCGCACGGGGTCTGCGCTGCCAGCATCTCGGTGTTGCTCATGGAAGGTAGAACTTACACGGTCGCATCCTCACCGGCTCTAGGCTCAACACCGCCTTCTACACCCTCCTCTTCCAACTCGCCAGCTACACCCCCTAACCTCGCGAGATCGCTCTGCAGCCTCTCGCCCTCAATCTCCAGATCACTCGCCTGCTTCGCAATCTTGAACTTCTCCGTGTCTAGCCTCAATATTTCCGCTGCATGGTTTGTGGGGTTATGTTGGCTGAGTGTGTGGTTGTGGTTTGCGGAGAGTGTTTGGTGCGTTCGGTTTAGGGCATTGAGGGAGGACTGAATGGAGCGTAGGTGTTGGGTGCGGAACTCGCTAAGTGTGCTGAGAGACTCGTTTATGCGATGAAGAGACGTCTTATCATTGGCGATCTTGAAGTGCGATGTGCATTGTGCGATGAGCTGGATAGTGTTAGGGATGCTCCGTTTGTATGGGTATAGAAAGGGTGCGTACGGCAGCGGGGTCTTCGTCGAGAAGCATGTTGAAGTATTGTGTATTACGCGAGGTATACGGGGATAGTGCGATTGATTGAAGCGTTATCGTATGTTTGCGCAAGTTCGTTTGGTCTGGTCTATGGTCGTACCCAGTGTGACAGCGCCATGGTGTTGATGTTCTTGTTTGGATGGCCCGTGCCAAATCGCCTGCATAACAACCGTGACCAGGTGGCGGAAGGCGCAGGCCGTGTCGTGGTGTGGCGCAAGGGCAGCCACGAGGCGTACGTCACGGTAAAAGATCGCCTGCTCGGCCTGCAGTTGGAGCTTTCACGAGACAGGCGGTAGTTTGACGCTGACCACTTGCACCAACCCATCCCCACGATACCAACTCCTGCCTCCCTCCCTCAGAGATAAGCCCTCCAATTTTCTTGCGCACCACACCAGATAGTCGCCATGCCGCCGTCATTACCATGTGAGTGGGATAACGACTTCTAGGCCGACGAACGCTTATTCCCCTTAGATGCCGCCGATGTCGAGTCGCCGCTCAAGCCAGAGGAGCTGCAGGTTCTGCGCGCGCAGTATGAGAAAGAGGGCGAATATGTCGGGCTACAGACAAAGTTCAACTACGCATGGGTACGGCTTCCCCGCGTCTGGTCACATCTTCATATGCCCACGGTGCCTCCCGCAATCAGCAAGCTCATGTTATTCTAGGGTCTGATCAAATCCACCTCACGTCCCGACCAACAGGAAGGAGTGCGCCTGCTCTCTGAGATCTTCCGCAATTCACGCGAACGCCGGCGCGAATGCCTCTACTACCTCGCCCTAGGCAACTACAAGCTCGGCAACTATGCTGAAGCCCGACGGTACAACGAGCTGCTGCTGGAGTTGGAGCCCGCAAACCTCCAAGCTGGAAGCTTGAAGGGACTGATCGACGAGAAGGTGGCAAAAGAGGGGTTGGTGGGCGCCGCCATTGTGGGAGGAATTGTGGTCGCAGCGGGGGTGGTGGGGAGCCTCTTGCTAAGGGGTGGCCCTAGAAGACAGTGAACGAGTGCCGTCGTTGCGAATCCTTAACTTGCGCAGTGTCGTTTGGATCACAGGCCAAGCCAGGTCCGCATTCATGTTGATGAGCACATGCATAGGCGTTTGATGGTTTCTATACCTTTGGCCAGGACGGTATGATTTATAGCAATTATTGATATCTGTACATACAAGGCTCTCCTATTGTGCAAACGATCGCATCACGACTCAGGCCGCATGCCATGTGTTGTGTGATCTTTACGCGCGACAGCCTTTGGCTGATAGAAGGCTGCAGAACTAGGTGGAACACGGAAGAAGCGGAGAGAGACAACCGTTGGAACAAACGTAGAGTCAGGGCAAGACAATCAACCGCAACCGCGCTCAAGAAGACGCTTAAGCGACTTTGCCTCCGTCTCTGCTACACCTCGTTTCTCAAAAGTTCTTGACCCAGAAGGCAAGGCGCTGGACTAGCTTCATCCATCCCAAGATACCGCGGGCCAAATTGCTGGACCCCCACCACCCCTGCTCGTCGAATAACGTCATTCCAGTCTGACAACTTTCGTGCCAAACAACTATCACTTTACGACAAGTCTTGCTTTAGTCCTCCTTTTACGCCAAACTACCCCTACGTGGCGTCTCCGCATCCCGCCCGCTGCATCATCCATACCTACCTGCTGTCCCTGTCACAGCTTGCCACCGCGTCACTGTTCGTACTGGCCACGGCGTGATCCCCTTCTGCGCCTGCTTCCGAGACAAGGCCGTGAGTCTACCTCCGTTGCCTGAAGTACGTCCTTGCTTACTTACCTTACTTAGTCTCTCCATCTTGTCGTATTACCCTACGTCTCATCACACGCCCCACGTTTTCGACAATGGACCAGTCGAGCAACCAGGATGCGCCGGCCCAGAACCAGCGGCCCGGACATCGCGACATGATGTTTTGCCACGAATGCGCCGACGAGTGGTATCGAGATGAACACGGTCTCTCGTGTCCGGAATGCGGCTCAGACTTCACCGAGATTGTGAGTACAGTTGCCACAACCAGCCTTCAGCTTACCAGACACGAGATGAAGCGGACAAGCACCGACTCCCGCTAATCCCGACCAGATTGAAGACAACAACGACCCAAGGGACAATATCGGAATGTTTGGTCACGACGGCGACGACTCCGATTCTCTACCTGACCTCGGGCACGCTCCACCTCACCTGAATCCTCACCACAATCCATGGCAGACTGATGACCCGGAGGAGGGAGACATTAGCAACTTTAGATTCACAGAAACGGGGCCGGGAAGATACAACTTGCAAGCTACTGTCACTCGTTCCGTATCACCGCAGGGTGGTATAGCGGTGCCAGGGTCAATAGGCGGATTCATGGCCATGTTGAACGGGCTCACTGGGGCAGCCATGCGACCACAAGGACAGCCTCAGAGTCATGGAGAGGGTCTGTTCTCTGGTGCTGAGCCAGGTTCCGGCCCAAATCAGTCTGCCTTTCAGGAATCTCAAAATCAAGGTGCAGATGGAGGGCCTCGGATCCGCGGCGGGACCTTCATGTACCACGGTGGCGCTCGACTATTTCCCGGGAATGGAAACAACCCCGGGCGGGCCGAGCCTGTGGACGAGATTACCAAGTAAGCAAGAGCGAATTGTCTTGGTTGAAAGCCGCTGACCAGACAAACAGTGTCATGACTGGCCTTATGGCAGCCTTTGGTGCACCAGCTCCTCGTGTCCACGTCCACAACCACCCACTAGGCGGCGCTGAGGGTACTTTCCACGGGGAACAGACTCATGGGGCTGGCGAGCAGTTTGCGGGTCATCCTATATTGCAACTATTCTCTTCGATGGGTATGATGGGCCATGCAGGTAACATGGGAGATTTTGTCTACTCTCAAGAGGGCCTAGACCGCATTGTTTCTCAACTCATGGAGCAAACTTCGACCAGCAACGCGCCCGGTCCTGCAACACAAGCCGATATCGATGCCCTTCCCCGTACCAGCGTCACGGAAGAGATGCTAGGCGATGAGCACAAGGCTGAATGCAGTATATGCATGGACGAGGTCAATATCGGCGAGCAAGTCACACTACTGCCGTGCAAGCACTGGTTCCACCACCCATGCGTCTCCGCGTGGCTGCTGGAACACGACACCTGTCCGCATTGTCGAAAGGGTATCACCAAGGGTGGCGAGGGCCAGTCGAACACCCCTGCGTCTGCAGACTCACAGACGGATCGTATGTCCCAGATGCCCGGTTCCTTCAATCCTTCGGGCTCGGGCACGTTGAATGATCCCTACGTTGTTCCCGCAGGATCTCCACCCCCACCGTCCAACGGTCAAGGCAGCTCGTCTGATAACGCGAACGCAGGGTCGGGTAATGGTGGCATCAGTGACCGGATACGCAGGGGTCTGTTTGGATCTCCGCAATAGGGATAGTACCCTTTTTCCGTCAATATCAAGCTAATATTCATGTACATGGTTAGGGCGTGACCGATTCAGGAGGAGTAGAGAGGTGCTGCGAGAGGCAAGACAGGGTCGCCGCGATCGAGCCTCTCGATCCGAATCAGCCGAGAGTCAAGCACCAGAGCTTATTCTCAGCGGAAGACCCAACACTGAAGGCGGCCGTCGCGTATCTTCCTTCCTTAGCCCACGTAGTCAGCGGACGGCCACGGGCACTCAGCGGTCTACCTCTGGAGGCGGCCCTGAGAGTCCAAGCGAAGCTGCTCCACAGACCACGTCTCCGGATGGCACTGTGCATCCAAGCGGGCCTTCCACGCGACGACACATACGGCGATCTGGTCGGTCGTTAAGCACAAGGCGCCAGCGGTCCGCTTGAGTCCTGCGTTGGCATGGGTACGTTGCTTTAGTGGTGGGCGTTGATATGTTTCTTTCCCCGCGCGTTTGCTCAGTAGTGCTGTACACGGTCTTCCTTATCCTTCCTTAGACACGAGGGTGTACATAGTCATGGCGTCAGATTCCTGGAGTAGACATCTACGGATGGGAGTTTTCATTGTTCGAGAGCGCCAATACCATTGATATCATGAGTTACCTGCAACCTAGATGATGTAAGAATACTGCAGTATTGCTCATCCCTAGCAGAGCGTCCATGACTGCAATGCCTTTGCCACTTCACAATCACATGCCAATCCAGACAGCCCCTCACTGGCGGTGTCAGGTCGACAACGCAGCCGAAAGACTTTTCTGCCGTGATTTCCCTACTCAGGCGCCACGATACGACGTTGACGCAAAGAGGCGGTGGAGCAAAGCGCGCGAGTGCTGACCTGGCTAGCGCGGCGGCCTTGTCAACGGGTGGGGTGCGGTTATGCAGGGCCAGTCCGTGAAGGACTAGGTTCTGGGGTGCAGTGGTTTTGCGGTGAAGAGACTGCACAGGGCGAGGCGACATGACGGCCCTCAAACTAAGAGAGGAGGTTGGGGAAGCGACGATAACATGCACTTTAGGGTATGTGAAGACGTCTTCGGCGAGGTTGTCGGAGGGTGTAGAGGGAAAGTTGGCGCTCCGGGAGAGGGTTGGCGAGTTGAATTGACTGGGCAAGGAATCTTCAGCGGATCCGATGGAACAACGCATCAACGCTTCGACCGCCCATTAGCAAGAGGCGTGCATGACGATTGCGCGCGCGTCCAGAGTCACCTTGTCTCAGAATCGGGCAAGCTGTCGTGCTCAGTGGTCGCCTCGACATTGATGAGACGAAACGCTTTTCGCAAAAGAAAGGCCGTGTTCCTGCAAGCCATTGGGGTTCGCATAACACCATGCCGAGTCACACGTCGACGCGCCGCGACCGTGCGTGAGCGGCGAGCCCACCATGACTGCACATGTGCTGGCTAAGGCTTATCGATTGCTCGCCCAACTTCCTCTGCTCGAAGCTTGCCGCGCCATGAGCCATGACAGCTCCCCAGTGCCGTTCGTTCCCCGGAGCGCAAAGCATGTACGTCGTGATACTGACGTGCATGGCTGTGATTGGCACGAGGAAACACGCTCCAGCGGGGTGGAGACGTGGTGTGTGTGGTGGGCATTGGCGGGTACAAAGAACGCAATCACCTCTGAGCAAACTTCACGTCGACATGACAAAAGCAACGGCATCTTTCATCAACGTCGTCGCATGGCTTGGACAGTCAGCACACGGCCTGTCGTCGAGCAAAGCCCTGGCTGACCCTAGTCGAGGCGGTAAGAAGCAAAGTGGATCCGCTTGGGGAGCTTGGACAGGGCTTTGCGGCCGACGTCCATCTGCGTTGTGCTTGCATTAATGCCTGTCCAGCCTCGCCGATGCAAAGGTGCTACGACGTAGCAGCCGACATGACTGGCTCGTGCCTCCCCTCGACAATGTATATACGTCGTAGCGGACGTCTAGCGCCCGACAATCCACCAGGCTTGCATGCAGGATCCAACGTGTTGCTGTGCTTGTACATAAGTAAAGCTCCATTTCGTTACCGTGCGGTGAGGACTTGGACGGCCCGCCCAGATTCAGAAAGGGCAACAAAATTTTCTTCCCCATTGATTGGACTGGCTCGCGCGGGAAACAGTGGCGCTTTCAACAGAAGGGAACTGATAGCAGCAGAGCGTGAATCATGCCGAGCTGGGGCAGGAAAGAAAGCTATGAGTGAGTGCTACCCGTCAGCCTTCCCCTCTGCCTCCCCCTCCATCCACCCCTCACCACTGCTCCATCTGTCTGAGGACATTACGATACACGACTCTTGTCTTGCTGTTGCTTTTGGTAAGATGCTGTGGGCCACGCTACCCCGTCGGCGTGTGGCATACATACCCTACCCTATTTATTTTTTCTTGCCCGTATCCTACGTGCCAACCGTCGAATGCCTTGCGGCCATTGCCTATCACCTTCAAAAAGTCCACGACTAACGCCTCCTCGCAGGGCCTCGTCGAGAGAGCAGAAGCAGATCCTCGCTGACATCCAGTCGGGATCCCAGAAATTCAGTAGACGGCTGCTACCACCAAGAACGATTAGCAGCAACAAGAGGAACGGGACTATAGATCCGCTCCCTGCTCCGATCACTGGCGAAGAAAGCCAGCAAGAAGAGCGCCGAGGCCGAAAGTCGACCAACTCCCTCCGACCGGGACTCCCCAAGCGAACCAGCAGCATGAAGAGAGCGTACAACTACTTCTTTGGTGGCCCTGCGCCGGTGCCTGCAACGGCTTCGCCAGCAACACCATCCGTAACGACAGACGCGACCCCGCCAAGCAAGGCCGAGTCGACTCAGCAGGACAATGGCGTTGACACGCCGCCCGAGACGCCGCGCGAGGCGCCCACACGGTTAAGTGAAGACGAAGCAGGTACGTGACGCTCACCGCGCACCCCACCCCCACCTGCCCAATAACAATGCCTCTAGCATTTCCTCACTATCCGCTCTCCCTTCACTCGCGGGCGTCTCCGTTGCACCACGCACCAGCTCACCACATACTGACCCACCCCTCTCTAGCAGCAGACTCGCCCTCGCCCCCCTCGCCACACGCCTCGGACAGCCTCGAGACGCAAATTGAGAAGCTCAAGAAGAAGCTCAGACACGCCCAAGCAGACCTCGACGAGGCTCAGCGCGTCGCCGCCACACAAGACGAGCACGTGCGCACGCTCGAGGATGACCACGAGGAGCGCAAGAAGGAGTTTGAGGCCCGCGAGCAGTCGCTGCAGCAGGACAAGAAGGACCTCGAGGAGCATATGGTCAGCGTCGTTGTCCAGCAGGTACGCGAGGCCAAGGCCAAGGAGAGGAATACTGTCCGTGACGAGTGCGAGGCCGAGTTCAACACTAAGATGGCCGACGTGAACAAGGAGGTTGAGGAGCTCCGTGCCACTGTCGCCGACCTCGAGAAGCAGATTGCGTCATACAAGGATGAGGTGGAGAAACTCAATGGCATGATCAGCAGCCACCAGTCCGCCGCCGATGAGTCGGTTGACAGGTCAGAGGTCGAGGCCAAAGAGACTGAGCTCGCCAAGGCCAAGTCACAATTGGACGAGCTCACTGCCGAGAAGAGCCAGACCGAGAAGGATCTTGCCGACGCCCTGGCGACGATTGAGGACCTCAAGGCTCAGACCGTTGCCAAGGATGAGCTCGACACTCTCGCAGCTGACCGGGACGCGCAAAAGACCAAGGTCGAGGAGCTTGTCGCTGAGGTCGCTGTCCTGAAGGCGCAGATCACCGACCTGGAGGGCCTCAAGGCGAAGCACGCTGAGCTCGAGGTCGCACACAGCAAGCTCTCCGACGAGCTCGCTGCCCGTGGCACGCAGGACGCTGACGCTCACAAGGCGTCGAAAGAGGAGGCTGATGGCCTTCGAAACACCATTGCTGAACTCCAGGCTTCTCTCAAGGAGGCAAAAGACACCCTCGACCAGAAGGCTTCTGAGCTCGATGCTAAGACCAAGGAACACGCCGCTGCCGCCGACCAAGTCACATCGCTCACGGAGTCGTCCAAGGGCGAGGTCGACAGCCTGAAGACCGAAATCGGCGAGTTGCAAGAGAAGCTGAAAGCAGCCGATATGTCCAAGGGTGATGCCGATGAGCTCGCTCAAAAAGTTTCCTCTCTCGAGAAGTCATTGAAGGAGGCACAAGACGATCTTGCAGCGAAGACTTCCGAGCTCGAGGCTTCTTCGTCCTCCCTCGCATCCGAAAAGGACGCCGCTGTCAAGGCTGCCGAAGAGGCCAAGAGCAACGTCGAGGCTCTTACTACCAAGATCTCCGAACTTGAAGCCTCCCTCAAGGAGTCGCAAGAGAGCCTCTCCGCCAAGGATGCTGAGCTTGAGACAGCCAAGGGCGACGCATCCAAAGCTATTGGCTCCGCAAAGGACGAGGTTGCTAGTCTCCAGAGCACTGTCAGCAAGCTTGAGGCTGAGATCGAGTCCACCAAGGGTTCCTCCGACGAGCAGACTACTGCTGCGAAGAAGGAGGCTGAAGAGCTTCGCGAGACTGTTTCCAAACTTGAGGCTGAGTTGAAGGCTGCCAAGGACGAGTCTAGCAAGGCTTCCGAAGCTTCTAACTCCAAGGTCACCGAACTCGAGACCTCGCTTAAGGAGGCTCAGGACAGCCTTGCCACTAAGGACTCTGAGCTTACTGCCGCGAAAGAGGAGGCCAACAAAGCCGTCGAGTCGTCCAAGAGTGATGCCGAGGGTCTTCACAAGACCATTGCTGACCTCGAGGCGTCGCTCAAGGAAGCCAAAGACAACCTCTCCTCGAAAGAGTCTGAAGTTGAGGCTGCCAAGGGCGAGATAACCAAGGCGACTGAGTCATCCAGCACCAAGATCTCCGAGTTGGAGGCTAGCCTGAAGCAAGCTCAGGAAGACCTCACCGCCCACAAGGCCGAGCTAGAGACAGCGAAGAGCGAAGGTAGCAAGGCTGCTGAGCTCGAGGCTTCTCTCAAAGAAGCGAAGGACAGCCTCGCGTCCAAGGAGTCTGAACTGGAAGCCGCCAAGTCGGAAGCCAGCAAATCTACCGAGTCGTCTAGCTCCAAGATCTCAGAGTTGGAGGCTTCCCTCAAGTCTGCTCAAGAGAGCCTAGCCGCAAAGGAGTCAGAGCTCGAGGCCAAGTCCGCCGAGGCCGGGAAGGTCACCGAGCTTGAACAGGCACTTGCCTCTGCAAAGTCAGAACTTGAGGCCGCCACCAAGGAATCGGAGTCATCTAAGCAGGAGGCTGATGGCCTTCGTAGCAAGGTCAGCGACCTCGAGGCTTCCGCCAAGGGTGGTGCCGACGAGTCTGCTGCCAAGATTGCGGAGCTCGAGGCATCGCTCAAGGAGACTACTAGCAAGCTGGAGGCGAAGGAAGCTGAGCACGCCGATTCGCTCAAGGCTGCGCAATCATCAAGCGATGACAAGGTTGCGGCTCTAGAGAAGGAGCTTGCTGATGCCAAGGCAGAGGCTGGCAAGATTGCCGAGCTCGAAGCTTCTCTCAAGGACGCCACAACCAAGCTTGAAGCCAAGGAGGCTGAGCACGCCGACTCAATCAAGGCTGCTCAATCGTCTGGGGATGAGAAGGTCGCATCTTTGGAGAAGGACCTCGCCACCGCCCAACAGTCGCTCGAGGAGACCAAGAAGGCCAAGGACGCCGTTGAGGAGGAGCTCAAGGCATCCAAGCAAGCTGAGGCCGACGCGAAGGAAGGTGCTGCTAAGGCGTCTTCCGTCGAGTCTGAGCTCGCTGACCTCAAGGCATCGGCTGAGAAGTCGACTGCTGAGAAGAGCGAGCTTGAGGAGAAACTCAAGGCCAACGATGCTAAGATTGCTGAGCTCGAGTCTACCGTCGAGGCCGCCAAGGCTAAGGAGTCTGAACTCACCGCACTTCAGGCCAAGCTGGACGAGGCCACCGCTGCGTCCGAGAGCGCGACCAAGGACCTCGAGACATCCAAGACCGAAGCTGCCGACGCGAAAAAGTCACTAGAGTCTCTCCAGGCTACACTGAAGGAGCACGAAGAAAAGACTAGCGCCCTCGCATCTGATGTCGAGACCGCAAAGAAGGAGCGTGACGAGATCAAGACTGAGCTTGCCAGCGCTAAGGAGCAACTCGAAAAGGCCAAGGCTGATCAGGAGGAGCTTAAGAAGACCAACGCCGAGATTCTCTCCAAGGCAGACGCGAAGGAGTCCGAGAAGCCTGCCGTTGAGCCTGCTGCTGAGCAAATCGCCACGGAGCCAGTACCCGAGCCAGTTGCCGAGGCCAAGGAGCCAGAAGCCATTGCCGACGTCCCTGCCGTTGATGGCACCGCCGAGGCTGAAGCTTCCAAGGACGCTGAGGAACCCGAGACCCCTACTACACCTACCACACCCGGCAACCAAGGCGAAGAAGAAGAGGGTGATGCGAACGGTGAAGCGACACCCAGTTCCTCGAAGAACAAGAAGAAGAACAAGAAGAAGGGCAAGAAATAAGCCTGACGCTTGTTTGATCACTTTTTCCTACTACGAGGAATGCTGTGCCATACTGTCCGCTGACGGTGGTTTTCGCTGTTGCGGATGAAGAACACGGACAAAACGATGATGGATGGATAAATGGAAAGGAGGAAGTTGGGAAGTTGCATTATACCCTTGCTGCACTGGCACCCTTGGTTGGTGGCTGTGGGAGGATCTTAGATTGTTTGTCTTTTTGGTTTCTGTTCCCCTTGATTTTGATCTCGGGCTCTCTTCTCTCTCTCCCTCTCTGTGCTCAGTAATGACGATGACGCTTAGCTTGATGATGATTGATAGGATGAAAGCATGAGTCATGTAGATAATGAAAGACACCTTGTTGCGTTATATATATACAGAAAAGTGATCTTAAAATGGTTCTATGGGTGATTGTGCGTGATGTAATTACTTTTGTATCGTGTTCAAAGTAATGGATGTGCGTACACATGTGCGTATGGCGAAGCTTTTCAGGTGGTGGAAAGAGAAGCAAGTTCCGGGAGCGTACAAGACATTCGGGGAGAATTGTGGTAGCAATTATGTCGGAGGAGTTGGCCTTGGCCCAGTGGTTGGTATATGCACCCGTTTTGTCCAGTTTATTCACATGTACAACGTGGAGGCACATCTGAGTATACGTACAACATGGTTGCAACCCTTGCGTTTCTCTACGTCTACTCTCTAGTATTTCTGAATAGCAAATACGTGATCATATCTTCACTTCATTGAATTGATCCAGTATGCTGGTTCAGTATTCTGTTGACTAGTGAGCCTGAAGTGACTGCCAGATTCGTGTGGCAGTCGCTTATTTGGGCTTAGCGCCCAAGCTAGCGCATCCGCCTAACCTAGATCGTGACCGCGAGGCTCAACCCAACAAACAATTATCACCTTGTACACTACGTTTTGCCTCCTTTTTTGGGGCTTCGGCCACAACATCTAGCAGCGGAGGTCGCTTGATCTGCCTTGCGCAGTGCCGCAGCGGCCATCGCATCGCATCGCGCGATCGACTTCAGACAAGATTGTGGTGCCGCTTGCGGTCCAGCCAAGCCCATTATATGCGGCCCTGAAAAACCTTATCCCCTACTACTCACATAATCTTTGATCGGAGCAATATGCCGGAAGAACCTTTACTCAACGCTGTTTCAGTCTGCGAGATCGGGGCTACGGATCACGTATTACTCGTTGGGCTACTCCCTAATGAGTCTGACCATCTATTATGTTATGCCACTGAGGGCAGTTGATAGTCGCGAGCGACGATAACTGCCCAGGTGAGCTTCGCACCTACAAACACATGGCTGCTGTTTCTCCAGCTACTACATGCAATGCTAGGAGAAACCCTGGTTCATGCACAAAAGTAAGAAAGCCAGGAGCTTCTTGATACCTCTGCCGTTGTGATGAGCGCTGACGTGTTACTAGAAATGACAATCGAGCGCTCCTGCCTCGCTCCTGCCATCTGATGGAGAAAGAGTGGGGCTCGCCAAGAGCATCGCCAGCTCCTGTCTCGCTCTTGGGAAGGAGCAGGACTCACCAAAATCACCGCCAGCTAATCAGACTTTTCACGTCCTTCTACCTCCATCACTCTTCTCTTCACTCCAACCCTCGCCATGGCTGCCCTCAGAGAGCTGCAAGCAATGGAAATGCTTGATGGTATAACTGACGAGGTCGCACTGAATGAAGACACACCCAACGAGAGTGGCAGCTACACCGACGACGACTTCGTCGAGGAGTTCTCTGACACATGCAAAGACTATCCTCGCGACGGCATCGACCAGTTTACAGATGCTGAATTGATGGAGAAGATCCAAGAACTGAGCAAATCCTCCGTGCCATCTGGGTCGTATCGTCAACGACGCTTTCAGTATGTATGGGGCTCCAGGTTTGATGCTTTCCGGGAAAACGTCCTCAAGGAAGAGTAAGTTCGCACTCCACCATCATGTCTGTGTGTGATGTTTGCTAAAAGCCCCCCCAGCAGCACCATTCCCTTCGAGGACAACCAGATCCATGCGTTTCTCTTGTACTACTTCGCCCTGTACCAGCCGAGACCAAGCTGTGTGGGCAGCGAGAGCGAAGAAGAGCAAGAGGACGAGCAGCAAGGCGATAGCGTTGAGTCCGTGTCCCATGATCCACAGGCACGAGTAATGTGGTCTTATGACACGCTCAAGAAGGCCGTGAGCGCCATCAAGGGGCGTTCCATATTCCGATGGAACAGGTTCGAGCTCAGTGAACATCAACAGCGGCGAGCAGATTCCGCCATCGAGACGCTGCTCAGAGACGACTACGCAACAAACCAAGAGTCCATCTCCAGCAACCAGGCTCTAGGAGTCTACTTCGTCCGTCGGATGTCTAGAGGTATCCTCCAGCATGCCTTGAACGGTGAGAAGTTTTCCTGGGACAGTGCTATCCTCTTCACCCTGGCTATTGTCTTGCAAGCCGCCCTCAACTGTCGCCTAGGTGACATACTGGCCAGCCCAATTACAGAGGAATGGCCGCAAGATCAAGAGCCTTCGCTCACATACCGCGACGTCATACTGGTACTTGACGGAGGTGATACGATCGAGGACGTCAAGGGCGAATGGACAATAAGGAATGCCGAAGACGACGAGTAAGTGCTCCCTTGTGTTGCTCTCGTCGAGCCTTTACTAACCCAATCTCTTAGTGGGGAGCCAGTCAAAGCCTATAGATTCGATCGGCACGCACTTATCGGCAAGAATGACAATAGTCTATGTCCTGTACGACTTATCCTCATCAACGCCATCCGGCATCGCAACGTCAAAGGCGGCAACACGATTGAAGCCATACTCGCTCAGGCTGCCACTCATCCACTCAAGCGAGTCGAATGGATCAATCCGCACCTCCCGGTGCTCTCCCATGTCACCGCCGTGCACACGGTATCACGAAGCACGCCGATGAAAACGAACAACATGGTGATGGCTTTCAAACTCATTCAAGAGATAGTCGATGCCAACATTACAATTCGATCGCGCGACCTACAATATGGTGCCGCAGAGGACCTCTTACATGTCGTACGCGGGCCGGAAATGACTATCGAAGACATCGCTCAGGAACTAAACTACTCCGCCAACTCCGCAGACTGGCGCGCCACACGAAGGTATACCAGGAAGTGTTCGATTCAGGACACTTGGCAAGCGCGTGTCCACCTACCTGATAAGAGGCCATTGTTCAGCACAGTCATCTTTGACTCAGATCCAACCAACCACCCACGGCCTGGAGAGAAGCGCAAGTTCTGTGATATGGAGGACGTCTTGTCTGGAAGTGACTTCATTAACTACCTCGCTCAGGTAGCCGACTTGGGCCCGCCCATAGTGCTGCCTCAGTAGCGAGTGTCAACTTCCAACGCAGGTAAAGACGTCATTTCATCTGAATCACGTGTGGAAAGCAGGATCAGAACGATGTCAGTGGAATTCTAGAACTTTCAACAGTCTCAAAAGGCGAGCTATATGTCTATAGCCTAATGATAGCAATGAGTTCGATTTCCGACTGTGCAAATCGTTTCTTGACATGGTTTGCATCCTGAGACCTTGAGAAGGAAACTGTGATGACCATACGTGAGCTGGAAACCCATTTCCGTCGTCCTTCAAAATGACGGAAGTGATGTATGATTGACTGGTAGCAGGCTGCTTGTGCCATTTTGTTTTAGCACAACTGGACAGCTCTTTCGTTCGCCATCAAGATCGCCGCCTTCTCCTCGCTTGAAGTATTCGGTAGCCTCACCGTCTCTTCATCGGTCTAGACAGATAGCTTGTCGGCCTCTCGGTGATGGGTTGGCAGACCCTTTCTTGCTCGACCGACGACACAAAAGCAATAAAGATCGGAGTGC
>JAESFQ010000325.1_pt1 | contig 17247 bp, 15 predicted proteins | sample 9269431 | NCBI WGS metagenome assembly JAESFQ01 (sample SAMN14502588, study PRJNA617103) | algae metagenome | isolation source: Plectolyngbya sp. WJT66-NPBG17 and co-occurring heterotrophs from well... | place: USA: Mojave Desert, Joshua Tree National Park, California | collected 2006-08-06
ATATGGCAAAGTCTCAACCGTCGAGATCTTCTTCGACAGGCGCGCCAGTCTTCCTTTTCTTCCTCAGAGGCTCCTGGAACTTCCTCCCGAGCTTGTAATCCGGCTCTTCACCACAAAGAACGCGGAGATGACTGGCGATGTCGCTACCATCATTGACAGCCGGCTGAACCTGGCCGAGCCGCCTTTGCGACCTTGCAAACTCCGTCTTCGCCCTCTTCCTCAGCAGATCGTAACTAGGACGCTTTTCTGGGTTGATCTGGAGGCAGTCGATTACTAGTTGGTGCAAAGCATTGGAGTACATCGCATCGTAACCTAGGATGTCAGTTGATGTAAAGGTGTTACCGTCCGCGAACTGGAACGAAGCTTTGATGCTGTCCTCGCACATCTGATCGGACTTCTCTTTTCCAAGCGTGGTATGCATCATTTTCCAGATCACCATTCCTAGCGACCAGATATCCGTCTTGGCATTGACGGGATGATGATGCGCTGCTTCTACAATGATCTCTGGTGCTTGGAAGCCTTTTGTACCCCAGTCCTTTCTTCCTTCCGAAGTGTTTGTCGCTGGTGCGATCATTTTGACCACGTCATAGTCGGCAAGAAGAGGTTTTGGATACGCTAGATAGGGTGCTTTGGCCGTGTTGACGAATATGTTCTCTGGCTTGATATCCAAATGTACCATGCCGCCCTTGAATAATTTGTTGGCCGTCTTTTTACCCTTCTTTCCTTTTCCCGCTTTCCCCGCTTCTCCCGAAGCTTCCTCTTCGTCAAGCGTCTCTCCGCACTCGCCAGTGTTCAAGGCACATATAGCGTCGGCCAGCGCATGAAAGACCATCCAGATAAACTGCTCGGATATTTGCTTGTCCAGGTTTTCTTCCTGGTAGTAGATCTTGAGAAGTTCACGCAGATCTCCATGCTCCGCGTAATCGGAATACAGGCGGTATATTAACGTGCCGTCTTCTTGAGACGCGGCCTGGATGTGATGACAATGGTCACAAAGGGCTAGTTGTTGACTAGTATCGTACTCGTCTTGGACATGATCTACCGTCTGTTGTGAGCCGCAAAGTACTCTCTTGCATACTTTTCGCTACGCTTGGTCAGCAGTGGGAACGGATTAAGAGGATATGATGATACTTACTTGCACTATAATGCCCGAGTCGTCGCATAGCGCATACAAGCATACCACTGTGCGCATCTCTTCGGGACCGCTGAATCTAGTGTTAGAGTCCATCAGTGTCTTGCACCACTGCCATTTCTCCGTTTCGTCATCAAGCACGTCTCGGTGGTCTCTTTTCCTCGACGGACGTGATGCCCTCCCGGTATTTGCTTCGGTAAGACCTACCCTTGCTACTGCGACCTCGTCATCGCTAGGCTCGTAGTCAGGTACCTTTGCTTCACCTGATGCGTTAGAATTCCCATCTCCTGTAGGGCTCGTCACTATAATCGCCGGGCCTTTAGGAGTTTTGTTCTCGTCCACATGACTAAGGTCTTCATTGTGCATATTTTCAAGATCTGCATGGAGTGAGTCTTCTTCACCATCACTATTACTATCCTGTTTATTGCTAGATTCTGCAGTGCGAGTGATGTACACTTCTCGCTCCGCGGCCGTCAGCTTGTTCCAGCGGGTAATGACGCGGGCGCCGGGGAGTTTGCTGGTGGTTTGGCTGTAGTAGAGCAGGTATCCACGCCGTGTATCGTCATCACCAAGCGCGTCAAAACGCTGTTGGTATAGTTGCGTCGAGCCAGTGGGCAAATTTGGAGGAGTTGACATTACGTATTGATCAAATTTATGTTGCGTTGGATTGGAAATAAGTTCTAGTCTAGGTGCTTGAGTTACGGACACCACGGTAGGCTTTTAAGTAATCTTGCGTTCATCTGGTGGTGAACAAAGAGATGTTAGCCTGGTAGTTAGAAAGGCCTTCATGCTTGTTTGGTATGTAATTGCATACACAAAGACGTTGTTCAAACTCGAAGGAAGCGTAACATAATCTACAAAGCCGCCTGGTGCTAGCCAGTTCTAGATAATTCGTGTCCGCGGCGGTGCGAAAAATAGCCCAAGGTCCAATGTGGAAGATGAAAGGTACTTGCGGTCTGCATCTAAAAAGGGATGTTAAGCTAACAAGTTTCTTGAAATCTTACTCTTTGTAATTCCGATCACAAGGGGGGTATACCGGTACCTGGCAAGAATATGTCTCTATTGGAAGTAAACTCTGGTTCCAGGAGAGCATCCGAGACGGCTTGGGTCCAGTTCTGCATGAGTCTTGGCCAGCGTACTGGTCTCGCTTATATGTCAATGTAATCTGCGATTGCACTTGCCGCGATGCTGTCGCGAATAATTGTCCGGTAAACTGAGAGCGAGAGTAGACACAATACATTTTCAGAATGGCTGTAGTGACGTAAGACCAAAGGTGAATCTAGAAGGCGCCTTCCTCCAGTTCCGAGTGTTGCTCTCAAGGCAGCAAGCACCTCTCACCTCCACCTCTCCCACGCCAATCGCTCTGCGTCTTTCCGCTCTACAACCTCTGTATATTAAGAACTGGGATAATGCCAGTCTTCAGCGGGCCAAAGAGATCAAGGCGTCGCCGGCGCGGTTTTACCAACGCCGCTCTTTCCATTCGACGAAAGTCTCGGTAGAGGGCCATCACTCTTACTTACCGCACCCAGTCATGTCACAAGAGCATTTAACAGACACGCGGCAGCGTCCTCTACCAGGCGCAGTAATGGCGTCACAGAAGAGCCCATTCATCGGACCTACCCCAAATATGTTACCGCCCAATCTTGGAGGCACCTTCGAGCGAAGCACAGCAAGCAGCCAGGCCTTTTCACCCTCCATCATTATCCCTCACGACCAGATATTACTTCCCAAGACATTAGCTCACTGGCCATCATTCCCGAATCTCATATACCCGTTTGCAAGTCCGTATCCAGACTTGAAAGCGCACCGAGCGCAGCATCCACTTCCGCTCAACATGTCGCACAACGAGCACAACTCCAATACTGGCCAGAGAGACATGAATCCTAAACCGCCTGCAACCCCATCGCAAGGCTACAATCTTACAAGTCCCTCTGAACAGCGCCACGACTCTGTGACTAAAGGAAATACTGTCCACTTCTCACCCACTTCCTCACTCCCACCAGGTTGGAAGGGTAGTCGCCTTCCCTCAAACAACGTTTCAAGAAAGACGCCACTTGTAGCTCACTCTTCAGATAATAGGCCGCCCTTCATAGCGCAGAAAATCCCAAAAGTGCAGCGGCAGAGGTCCGTCAGTCAACCAAAGCCGTCTGGTGAGGCTTCACAGGCAAACCGGATTCGCCAACAGAGGTCGTTCAATACACCATCTGGTGTGCCTAAGCGAGGGCGTCCACGACTAGACGATGGGATCCAAGATGACAACACAGCTGAGAACTCGCACGGTCGAGGTGGTTACAACACGCGTCAGCGCAGTAATGCGCAGCCTCCAATCGGCCTGTATGCGCCTCCGCAGGTATCTTCTACAACCACAACACCCCGCAAGGCCAGCAGGCCCCGCCCAAGATATGACTATCAAGTACCTCTCGAGTTGGAAGGCACCCGCATGGCCCTGGGTGAGTACTCAATGTCCAGTGTTTCCATCGCTGAGCGTCTTCGCTGAGCGTCTTCGCTGACAACGTCGCGTCTAGGTCCGGAGAATTGGGACGAATATGTGTACCTCATGGAAGAGCTATGGACTGAAAATATCACGGCCCACGAGTTCGACAGCCGCGCGAAACCGATTTTCCAGATGTTCGATGACAAAACGCGAAAGAAGATGAATAATATCATGACGATGAAGATGATACTGCCCCGCCTGGAGGAGTTGAGAACCCGAAGTCAATCGACTGTAGAGGCAGAGGATGTCTAGACTGGCACTCCGGTGAGGATGATGACCCCGTATGTCGGGATAGCTCCATGGGTATAAGGTAGTAATCGTAATACGAAGATGCTCAACCACTCCAACTACAACCGCATTCGCTGTCTCTCACCTTGATAGTCAACTTCCGAGGATGCCTGGTGTATCGCACTTTGAGATGATGCCTTCCTCAACCTCCTACCCTCCCATTTCCCTGGCCATTGCTTCGTTCTCAGCTTCTCCAACCAGAAATCATCCTTGGTACGCTCGCCTTCTACCAACTACTTCCACGTCCCGTTCCTTCTCTAGAGACTTGTTGAGCTCAGATATATGCATGGTAAGTCGACGTTCTGCATCGCGTACTTAGCCTCATCGCAAAACTGTTGCGTCGGTATTTCAGGTTCCAAGGAAGCCTCTCGCAGCGCTGTCGCACTGACAAAAGCTCCGTGCCACGCCGGGAATCCGAGTCCTGAACTTGCGCACATAGCTACAATTGTCTAATAGTGCGTATCACTGGACACGTTTGAATATAGTGGCGATTTGCGCATTAATCCTCTGGGACTCATTTTGCAACACCAGACTATATGGCCAACCCCTGAGAAAGATTGATGAACTCGTGGAGAAGCATTAGTTGAAGGAACTGCATGTATAGCATTATCGGCGTTGTCCGAAATCGGTGATGCGGCGTAGCGGCTCGCGGGAACGACTTTAAACACGGATGTGGTTTTCGGACCGTACAAGTCAGCGGTCTAGCGTCGAGCTTGGCCGTCGGAGTAAAGTTCGACGAGGCTGCTATGGATGACTATTGATGTACATGGCGATTGCTTTTCCAGGACGGGTAACCCGGAGTTGTCAATGGCTTGACAGCTCCGTATTGTGGGGTATCGGACGATGTCTAGCGCTGAACACGACCCGAGGCCCACCTCAGCAAAGAGGCTCATGAGATCGAGACACCATTGTGCATATCGCGCCCGCGTAGGCCGCGGGCGGTTAGCAGGTGATACAGAGCCTAGCAATCCTTGGATATGTGTGATTTTATGCGCTAGCAAAAGACCGGAAAAACGGGCCCTCGAAATGTGACAGTGTGGTGCGACCTGCAGTCGCTCAACGCGCCCAACGATGCCGAATCGATTTCCCGGGCACAACGAGTCTGGATGCTTGTCGGCCGTGCATGTATCCACCACGGTGTTGACGAATTTTCGAATTTTCGAACGTTCGACATAGACACGTGAGCGATTGTCTATCGTTCGTGGCTTACGACCCATTTTTTTTTTCGCGGAGTTAAGTCTGGAGAAATTTTTGGGCTTGTCCCCACTGGGGTATGTCGCTGCGAATGAGAGCTAAGCGCGCACAATGCTGACAGTTGGGCCGGGCTCGAAGTCGTCCCAAGCTTTGGCGGGGGCTTGGATTGTTGAGTCAAGATGCCCAAGACGTCGCCGCGCGTACGCTATAGAGGTGGGTGGTCTCGTTGAGCCTTGCCGCGGACGCCCTTTGCTACTTGGAGCGGCGATGCGATCAATCTTCCAGCTGTTGCTGGACGTGCCGTGGGCTTCTTTAGAAATATTGTAGTCGCATTCATGGCAAAAATTGGATGGCCTGAGGTTCGTGAGCTTGAAACAACGGTGAAGGACCTTTGGCGGTATTATTATGCGGCTTGTTCCCTGCCTCGGTGGTCGTGTCAGCATGTGCCGATATGCAGGCGGCTGACGGGAAGAGCAACTAGGGCGTCGATCGGAGCTGGGCGGCGTCAGGTTAACAAGGCCACACGTCAACATCGCACAAAGCGCATGCAACGTGAAGCTTTGCACGGGTCACGGGTACACCACAAGTACGGGATGCCCGCGGCGCTACCATGACCGAGATAACACCTCGTGCGCCATGCGATGCTAGACCTCAGCTCAAAATATGTAATGGTGAGCTGACGGCGCCCTTTACAATCCTCCTGTATGGCGACGAACGGCCTGAGTATGACGGTTGCTCGGAAGGCTGCCGAGCAATGTAACGTGGTGGCTTGGACTAGCTGAATCACATGCAGTTGAGAATGCGGAGGGTGAGGTCATAGACGTCGGCATGCGCGAAGGCTTGGAGTGAAGGCCAAGCCGAAGGATTTAAGCGTGGCTAAGATAGCCGCATCAAGCTTGGGGAGGCTTACTCCATATGGGGTCATGGAGCGGGGATCCTCATGAACGATAGCACTAGCGCCATCAAACCCCTCCACCACTACGGCCTTCTTGTTGGCAGGCAAAAACCAGGGTTCTGGGGTCCTTGACCGACCCAACGGTCGTGCCAGTGAAAGTGACTTTGAGAGACTCTAGGGTGCCTGTCGGAGCCTCTTACAGCTGTTGTGCGCCGTTGGGGCTCCACTTTTAGGCCGCCCTCTCACTTTGAACTCCCCCCAGGTATAAGATCGACTGCTCATCTCCCCCGCCATTTCTTTTTGCACATCCATTGCTCTCCACGACTCCTTGCAAACTGTCCTACTACTCCTGGAGCTTGCGAAATATCAACCTCCACCATGGACGCCAAAGACAATGGCGTGAGCCACATTCCGGACAAGGAAGTGGCCTACCCTGATGAAAAGGAAGCTGCCTACAACCCGGTCAACGAAAAGGATGCTGTGTACGAGCCCGCCGCTGAGCACATTGCTGATACCGGCGCCCGTCGCGAGTCTGTTGCTCACAACATCGTCGAGAACCCTCTGACGCGCCAAACCAAGGCTGAGGCTGTTGCTGCTGCTGAGCAATGGGCGGCCAAACACGGTCTGGAGCAACATGCCACTCTCTTTGGAAAGGCCGCTCTTGTCGCGCGCGATCCCGACCGCTTCGAGATGCTCACTGACCTTACTCAAGACGAGCGCGATGCTCTCATCTACGAGCGCGACCACAAGTGGCACGGCTCTACCATGATGTGGTACTCGATTGGTCTGTGTGCCATTGGAGCCGCCACTCAAGGTTGGGACCAGACTGGATCCAACGGAGCCAACTTGTCTTTTCCCGAAGAATTTGGCCTGACCGAGGGTGCTAGAAGCGAATGGATTGTCGGACTCATCAACTCCATCATCTTCTTGACTGCCGGTCTCATCGGGGCCTTCATCGTCGACCCGCTCAACAAGTACCTCGGTCGTCGTGGAGAGATCTTCGTCACTGCCATCTGCCTTACTGCTACTCCCATCGGTTCTGCATGCGCACAATCATGGGAAGGCCTCTTTGCCGCGCGCTTCATCATGGGTATCGGAATTGGCGCAAAGAACGCGACTGTTCCGATTTACTCTGCTGAGATTGCTCCGCACAGGATTCGCGGTGCGCTGGTCATGTTTTGGCAATTGTGGGTTGTCATTGGTACGTGACATTATTATTCTTCCTTCTGTTGGTACGTAATTAATCTTTACCAACAGGTATTTTCCTCGGTTTCTGCGCCAATGTCATCGTCAAAGACACTGGTCGAATCTCGTGGCGTCTGCAGCTTGGTTCCGCCTTCATCCCCTCCTTTATCCTCATGGCCGGCATCTTCTTCTGCCCAGAGTAAGTTGTCTCGGTACATTAAGTCATATCAAGCATGCACTGACCATGTTACTAGATCTCCTCGTTGGTTGATGAAGCATGGCCACGTAGCCAAGGGCTATGCATCCATGGCTAAACTGCGCGCACATCCCATCATCGCTGCCCGCGACTACTACTACTCATACGTCATCTACGAGACCGAGCTAGCCGTTGCACGTGGAGCTGGCTACTTCGACCGCATGTGGGACTGCTTCCGTGTGCCTCGAATCAGGCGTGCCAACTACGGCGCCTCTACTGTCATGATTGCTCAGCAGATGTGCGGTATCAACATCATCTCCTTCTACAGCTCAACCATCTTTACACAAGTCGGTTACACTCCAACGCAAGCTTTGTACGCTTCGCTCGGTTACGGAGCCATCCAAGTTGTCTTCACGATTCCCACCCTGTTCCTCATCGACACCAAGGGTCGCAGGACCCTCTGCATGTGGGCAAGTACTTCCTCAACTCTTCGCAACTGATCTCAAACTAATCGTCTTCTAGACCTTCCCTATGATGTGCATTTTCTTGCTGGCTGCCGGTCTATCCTTACTTCAACCGGCAAGCGCCAGCCAAGCTGCTCGGATTGGACCCGTCGTCCTATTCGTCTACCTGTTTACGATCATGTACTCGCTCGGAGAAGGACCTGTTGCATTCCAGTACTCTGCCGAAGTCTTCCCTACCATTCAGCGTGAGCAGGGAATGGCCTGGGCCGTTTGCATCAACAACACCTTTGCCGGTGTCTTGTCGCTCACCTTCCCTCGCATGGTGACAGTCATGTCGCAGACTGGCGCTTTCGGATTCTACGCTGGTCTTAACCTCATCGCCTGGTTCATGATCTTCTGTTTCGTCCGCGAGACTAAGCAGCTTACGCTGGAAGAGCTGGACCAAGTCTTCAGTGTGCCGACCAAGACTTACTTGAAGTACGAGATCACAGAGTCGGTGCCTTACTTCATCAACCACACGATCCTTCGCCGGAATGTGCCCAAGCCACCGCCGATCATCGAAAAGGGTTATGCTACTGGCGCCGTTCCCGACGCGTAAGTTTCTGCTGAAACTAGGAGGTCGAGTTAAAGTCTCGATCTACGGACCGAGGGACAATGTGATGCAATCGTATAGTGTAAATACCACACGACGCTCTGCGAGCGAATAATGAATACCCGACTACGAATTACTTATGCTCTGAATTGGTGACATGTGATGATTTCTACTTGGATTGCTGTTCCGTGCACTTGATAATGATTTATGTCTTTCAATGTATGAGCCGGTTCCTGAATGGTGGTCGAACTACTGAGTTAGCAACCCCCGACACGATCGCACGCTCACGTAGTCTGCCTGTTATGCCCAAACATCGACATACGCTAGAGATAGCTCTTTCCGTATGCACCTACTGAAAGTGGGGTTTCACACGTGGGTAGCTTCAGCATTAGCCACCTCTGCTGATCTTACATCATCTAGTTCGCAACGACAGACCTCACGTCTCATATCCGCACATTTGCTCATATCCCATCTACTCTCCTTTTTCGACCCAGAAGCCAATTAGCTGGTTGGCGGCATATCTGTAACAAGATTCCCACTTTGCAAAGCACTTCAGACTAAGCAGGGCGGGTGGAGGAGATGCTAGACAGCTATTACGATCGGAAGACATGGAAGGAGCAATCGGTGAGGCATTGTTCGCGACTGCAGTGCCATACATACTATCCTAAAGCCGTCATTCGAATGGTTTTCTGGCGAACAGGCTCTCTATTGCGCCTGTTGGTGCTTCCATTGGCGCATCCCATAGTCGTCGACCTAAGCTCGGACCCCAGCCACAACAAGAACGAAGAACAATATTTTGTTTGCCTTGACAAGAAACAAGGCGACAAAGCATCAAAGAAAGACTCCCAAGCACATGTATCACATGACTGGTACCGCATTTCCGTGGTATGCAGCAGTTACCCGGATGCCGAGAAACATGGGAAGCCAGTACGACACCCCGAACCCGAGGGTGTGTTACGAGAAGTACCTTGATGATGGTACCCCGGGACAGAGTCACGATGCACGGCTTCCCGTCGTGCAGAGTCACTTAGCATCGCACATGAAGGGGGCAGCTGGTGGACGTGACATGTCGACGTGTCTTGACCTTTCGAAGCCCGACCGCAACATGACTGACGGTTATATGCGTTGACTGTGACTTCCTGGAGATGATTGAATGAACTGTGAGTCAATTGGGTGTATATAAGTTGAAGTTACGTCTACTTGAAGTGTGCGATCCAACGCAACAGCGACAACGCCCGGAAGAGCTCAAAAGCGACTAGCAATCTCGATTCCACACATATCCCATCATACTGGACTCTCCCAAAGATGAATTCAAACTTCACTAAGACTTGGAGGCCAAGGTGGACTGCCAAAGAGAAAGAAGCGCTCGAGGACTTGCGGAGGCGTAACGAAGTACGCGAGGATGCGCTCAAAAAGATATTCGCACACGGTGCCAGGCCTCAGAAATGGAACTGGCCAGAAATTGCGTTGAACATTGTCAAAGATGCACAGGAGGATGCCGGGAAGGGTACCAGGGAGCTACTTACAAGAGATTTGAAGAATCTGTACACTTGGCCAAGCGAGGAACTGGCAAAAGACGATGTCTTCATTGAAGGCAAAGGAGCCTTCTCCATGTTCGACCGCAAATCTACTTGGTTGGAAGACCAGGGCTTTTACAAGTTCCAGACTAACTATACCTTCTCGGATAACTGGAACAAACAATTCCTGGCTGCGACGATCCTTGTTCCCAAAGGATTGCCAGTTGAACACAAGGCCCCTGTGATGTGGCTGTTCCATGGTGGCGGTTATGTGAGTAGCACTACGGACCTGGAATGCCTTGAGGAGTACTGATAGAAGGATAGTGCACGGGCGCTAGCGACTTTCCCGCCTGGTATTCTCAAACCGCCGTTCGGCGAGCCAAGGCACGGGGTGCCATCATTATCGCGCCGGATTACCCACTTGGCCCTGAAGGTAACTACAAGGATATTGTGGATAGCCTCACCGAATTCCTCCACTGGTACAAAGAGGACGGCTGCTTCGAACCCGACTTCACGAGATGGACTGAATGGTTATACAGTCAAACGCCCGCGCAGAGCTTCACCGTCGACAAGAAGAGTGTGTATGTAGAAGGGGAAAGTGCTGGTGGCCTAGCTGCGGTCACTGCATTGTGGATCAACGCTAACAAGGGTGGACCTAACTTGCCCATCGATGTGGCGCTCCTCCGGTACCCAATGATAGCACATTACGAGCGGAGTTGGGACAAGAGCGCCAATCTCCAAGGGAAAGTAGCCTACATGGGTGAACACTTTACTCAAGACCAAGTCGATGATCGCGCAACGGGCATATATAACGTGCTCAAAGAGCTTGAGGCGCTTGGCCTCGTGCCAACTTGTTCGTCACGCTGGCCTCCAGTGGGTATGGCATTCGCCTTTATACTCTCCATGCACCGATCATGGCAAAGACGTTTCCAACGCGAACACGGCGGTGTATTTTCCGCCGAAGGTTCAGATACAGACTACAAAGACGGTATCGGACGTGCAAAAGGCACGTGCAGGGACATTGTGCGTAACCTCCTTCCCCCCATGTACATTTTCCACGGAAACGACGACTTGAATTGCCCCGTTAGCAATACCAAGTACTTCGTCAAGGTGCTGAGGGATCCGGAATACTACGGCTACCGTTATGAGGACAACAGCACGCTCTACCTGGACGTTGTCAAGCGCTTGAATAACGCGCCGTATTGGGACCCGGAGACCAAAGTGCTGAGCCGTAAGGAGATGGATGTAGTGGGCCATGCATTTGACTATTCACTTGGTGAAGACGATGAGCCGTTTTTGAAAAAGGCTTACGATTGGGTTGGCAGTCGTTGGGGTGCTCAGTGGTGAGAATTCGATGGCGGAGTGAGGGGTGCAGACGGAAGCTTATTAGGTGTTGGTATGTCAACATCCGTATGCCGATACTCATGAATGCAATCGTCGTGTCATCATGACTCGCGTAAGTGAAGCTATCGTGTGGCAGTGCTTTCTACGTATGTCAAGCACTAAAACCTCCGACTCCAATGACGCCACAGTGCCTAAAACTACCGAGATACGCAAGAATGAGCCACTCTATTGCCTTCATCAACAACTAAACCCCCAATAGTTCACGAACAAACGAAAGTCGTTCAGCCGCCCTATCTCCACCACGTACTACCCGTACAAAGTCCCCTTGGTACGCTCACTAAACTGCGTCTCGTTATGAAGATGCTGCGTGACATCCATGGTAGTAGTAATATGCTCACGACTAAGCTTCTCCTCCTTGCGACTCGCCAACAACCTAGCAATCTTAAGGATATTCTTAATCTGCCTTCCATTCAGATCCATGCGCGCAAGCTCCATGAGCTCAGCCTTGGAAATGGTATGTTCCTGGGACGAGGAATCCAAAAAGTTCTTCCAGACTGTCTTGCGGGAGTCAATGGTAAGACCGGGGTAGTCGAGCGAGATGTGGATGCGTGACTGGAAGGCCGGGTCGAAAGTCTGGACGCGGTTGGTGGTGAGGAACATGGTGCCTTCGTAGTATTCTAAGACGCGGAGGAAGATGGAGACGAGTTTGTTGCGCTCGAGTTCGTGGAGGGAGCGTTGCTCTAGGAAGACGTCGGCTTCGTCGAGGAGGAGGACGGCGTTCCAGCGGCTGCACATTTCGAGAATGTCTTGCAGCTTTGTCTCCACCTTCCTTGGGTCAAAGCCGAGATCTCCGGCGCTCATCATGTAGAGGGGTACTTTCATTTCCTCTGCTACTGACTCGCTGGTGAGAGTCTTGCCGACACCTGGTGGACCGCAGAGCAAGATGATCATGCCTTTACCCTTGCCTTCGATTACATCGTCGAAAGTGTCCCGGAACTTGCGTTGGGATTCCGTAAAGCCCAAGATCAGCTCTTTTTGGTTCTTTGGTAGCACCAATCTGTCGAAGGCGTCGGTCTGCCACTCAATGTCCTTGACGCAATTCACGAAGAAGTTCAGCCAAAGCTTGTTCTTCAAGCTATAGCCACGAAGCAGAGGCGAGCAAATAAGCTTTTGCTCGGTCGTCAATGGTACATGCCTAGTCGCATCGTCTTCATCCGCAAACGCGCCATCAAGGGGCATGCCGCTATCATCTTCATCTTCATACTGTCCCTCGTCCTCTTCAACTTCTTCCTCGCCATACTGCCCTGGAATGGGAGGAGATGGTGGTGGACCAGGGTCTTTCTGGTTCAGCGGCGCAACGAAAATCGATTGGGTGGGGTTGAAACGGTTCCAGCCGTAGGTGTCAATGACTATACGTCCCTTCACGTTGTACTTGTCCTTGTTGCCGAATCCACCCTGCCTCCATGCAACACCTTGATATGCCCTATAGTTCGGACCAGCAAGAGCTTCAGCTTTGGCACCGCGCTCGATCAGGCGAGTGCGGATAGCGTCACCCTCAGGATGGAACTCGATGGGATAGATACGCAGAGTGGTAATAGCGCGTGTGCCTGTGTACGCAGCGATAGAAAGATTGATCTTGTTAGAGCCAAACTTGGCGCCATCCCAATCGACGTACTTGCAGGTCAGCCAGAAGCAAGGCGCGCCTTTACAGTCCTGCCCGTAACGCGTCTCCACCAGTGTCATGGCTGTCTCTTGACCATCCTGCCTGGCGAATACCAATGCACCGGGCACAAAGAGCGTCCACAGGTGTTCGTAAGTCATGACTTTCTTGCTCTTCATGTCTTGGGAGGTGTCAATCATGCTCTTGAACTCTGTAGTAAGAACCTCTTGAAGTAACTCAGCATGAGATTTGGTTGTGCGCTTGTCCTCCGTGTCGTCGCCAAGTTTGGCGATGGCGTCTTGCAACTCAGCCCATCGGTGGATAAGTGGCTCAAACTTGCCTTGAAACTCAAGACGATTGAGGCCGACGGTGACTCCAGGGTAATTCCTCAGTACACCAGCGAGTAGTTTCTTGAGCAGCGGACTCTGGACGACGATGGAGTGAATAGAAAGGACGCGTCGGGGATCGTTGTAGACTTTGATGTTTCTAACGAGTAACGCCCATTTTGCAGTCTCGTCGTTCTCGACGGCTTCTCCAAGGTCTTCGGGGATCTCCTCTTGCCACTGAAAGCGTCCTTTCTTATCTTCCTTTCCGGAGTAGAGGTGCTTCAGACCGTTCTTCATTCCTGGAGTGCAAGGTTCCTCGTCTTCTTCTTTATGGTCTTTGCCGTTGATGGTGCCATCTTCAGCCTGCTTTTGACTTTCACCGTTGACAAGTACGTGCTTGACACCATTCGCCTTGCTCTTCGATTTGCTCTTAATGATAGGCTTATCCTCTTCGGAAGATGAGGAGACGGACAGCGACCGAGCGGCGCGGTTGGCTCTGGTGTGTCTATCTAGCGACATGATCCTCTGCAAATAGGCCATTTGCTGGGCGCGCGTCTCTTCTTCAGTAGGTGAGTCGCACATTGTGAGCGGGTTCTTGACGAGTGTTGTGAGTGTGGTTTGGATCAATGCGGCGTAGTTTTAGCGATGTTGGCTAGTGATAAGTAATGGAGCCGTCTGCTGGATAGACCAACGGGTCGTAAATCGCGAAGTGAGTTGCGAACGAGGTGAGGGCACAGTCCAGTAAGAGAAGTCGGGAGCTGAGATGAATGTGTGTGAGCTGACCGATTCACCGTATCGTGGTAATAGTGCTAGCCTACCAACAACAAAGAAAACCCCGAATGACCTCACTTGTTCAATTCAAGCTGGGATACGACCGTGCAGGAAGAGGGTGAGTGGGCTGAGACTTGAGCAAAGAATAAGTACCTCGCAAGGCTATATGCAATATGTCAGCGAAGTTGACCGGTCAGCTGCCTTCCCTGTTGCCTGGCCTAACGGCAAGATCTGTAGAAACCAACAATGTCTGCCTGTCACTAGTCTGGTAGGAAAAGCCTTGCTGAAGGGCTGCGAATTCGAGTCTTTCAACTACTGCGACATGCTGTCACATACGTCTTGACTCATCGGAGCACTGAAGGGCGCGGTGCGTTGGCAATCATGCCAGGTCGTCGTACAGGCGTCAGTGGTGGCGTCGCTGCAGCTCTTGGACGCCACAAGGGCGGAAAGATGTGTTCTCATAATTGTGCCCGAGTTCTGTCCTATATTTGCCATGTATGCAATGGTTTCCCTCTCTGCTGTCAATAGCAAAGGCAATACAACGAAGCCAACCTCCCCATTGCGGTGTCTTCTCTGCGTATAGACAGACTCAGGCCACCCCGGCCGACAGGCCAATGCACGCGATTGCACAATGTGCATCGGAATGCGAGTGGGGAGCCAGATGCAGAGACGGAATAAGACCAGGTAGGAGTACTGATAGTCTGCCTGACTTGTCGCGTAGGTAGACGCGTCGCGAGGCTGACGAGATGTGATCATGTGATCATGTGTGGCGGTGCATCTGTTCGTTACCCCGCGACCGGCGTCGGCGTTTGAGCCCCACGCCATCTTTTTCATCTCCCATGCGGTGGTCCAACATTTTTTTGAGCAGCGATACAAGAAGATATCACGTCAAGCCTCAGGCGCTCTTTCGCCCAATATGACTACCCACATCAAGATACCCTGCTCGTCAGCCAACATTGGCCCTGGTTTCGACGTCATCGGCCTCGCGTTGAACCTCTATCTTGAACTAGAAGTTACAGTCACCAAGAAGGAAACATCAGAACACTCACTGAACTGCAAGATTACCTACGAAGGCGTAGGCGCAGAAGATGTCCCTCTAATTGCGCAGGACAACCTCATCACACGAACAGCCGTATATGTGCTTCGTTGCCATGGCATCCGCGACTTTCCCTCGGAGACACACGTACATGTCAAGAACCCGATACCACTGGGACGAGGTCTGGGCTCTTCAGCTGCGGCCATTGTAGGAGGTGTATACCTGGCAAATGAGGTCGGCAACCTCAAGCTGTCGAGAGCGCGCATGCTCGACTACTGCCTGATGGAAGAGCGTCATCCAGACAATGTCGCAGCGGCGCTATACGGAGGCTTTGTCGGCACATACCTCAACGAACTGTCACCGGAAGACACGGAGCGCCTCGAGATTCCCCTCAGCGAAGTCCTCCCGCAACCCGCAGGTGGCATAGACACGGGTCTGCGGCCACCCGAGCCGCCTCTCAACATCGGACACTACACAAAGTTTACGTGGTCGTCCGCGATCAAGTGCATATGCGTCATCCCACAATTCGAAGTATCAACGGCGAAGGCGCGCGCAGTATTGCCCGAGTCGTACTCGCGCAAAGATGCCATCTTCAACATGCAGCGACTGGCTGTTCTGACTACGGCACTCGGCCAAGCCACACCAGACCCCGACATGATCTACACAGCTATGCAAGACAAGCTCCACCAACCCTATCGTCGCGGCCTCATCCCTGGTCTTACCGAGATTCTGCAATCCGTTACCCCACAATCACACCCCGGCCTGCTGGGCATCTGTCTCTCGGGCGCTGGGCCCACCATACTGGCGCTCGCGACGGACAACTTTGAAAAGATCGCAGATCATCTGCTACAACAGTTCAAGAAGGAAGGAATAACTTGTGACTGGAAGCTCCTCGAGCCGGCCGAGGAAGGCACCACCGTGACACGGCCTTCAAGCGCCTCACAACCAGCAGGTGAGGCGTTGACATATGCATCATCGGGTGTTAGCATCGATGCTGGAAACCAGCTTGTCAAGCAGATCAAGGCATTGACTGCTAGTACAAAACGTCCTGGAGCCGATGGCAAGATTGGTGGATTTGGTGGGCTGCTGGACCTGCAAGCAGCTGGCTATACCGAGGCGCCGATATTGGTAGGCGCCATCGACGGCATCGGTACCAAGGTCAAGATCGCCTTCGAGATGGGCAAACACGACACTGTTGGTATCGATCTTGTCGCTATGAACGTGAACGATCTCGTTGTGCAAGGCGCCGAGCCCCTGATGTTCCTTGACTACTATGCTTGCAGCAAGCTTGATGTAGAAGGTGCGGCCAAGTTTGTGGAGGGTGTCGCGAACGGTTGCCGACAATCCGCATGTGCCCTCGTTGGCGGAGAGACTGCAGAGATGCCTGGCATCTACCAGCAAGGCGAATACGACGCTGGCGGTGCTGCCATTGGTGCGATCAAGCAGGGCGCAACGATATTACCAGACACAGCGTCCATGGCCGAGGGTGACGTACTCATCGGTCTGGCCTCGAGTGGTGTTCATTCCAACGGCTTTTCCCTCGTACGAAGAATTGTCGAGACACAAGGCATGTCCTACTCGGACGCATGCCCATGGAGCTCAGGCGAGAGCCTTGGAACGGCGCTCCTGACCCCAACCAAGATCTACGTCAAACCACTATTAGCTGCAACTAGGCGGGGCCTAATCAAGGGTATGGCCCACATCACAGGTGGCGGCCTACTAGAGAACATTCCTCGCATGCTGCCGAAGACCCTGGCTGCGGAGCTAGATGCAAAGAGCTGGCCGCTTCTGGACGTGTTCAAATGGCTCAAGAGCGCGGGTCGCTTGGAGAACACGGAGCTTGCGAGGACATTCAATACTGGCCTTGGTATGGTGCTGGTGGTTAGCCAAGACAACGTAAGGACGACCATGGACCGATTACAAGAGTACGGTGAGAAGGTGTACATTGTTGGCAGTCTGAAGAAGAGGACAGATGAGGAGTGTATTGTGAACAACATGGATGTCTGGGGTTAGTGAGCCCTGGTTATTGGTTCATACACAGATACACGCAGCGTGTACACCGTATGTAGGTCAGTTTGGTTTGGGCCATCGGGAGCGTCCGCGGCTGCAGCGGCATATCAAACAATATATACCCACCTTTTCTCAAGCTTCTA
>JAESFQ010000326.1_pt1 | contig 17245 bp, 16 predicted proteins | sample 9269431 | NCBI WGS metagenome assembly JAESFQ01 (sample SAMN14502588, study PRJNA617103) | algae metagenome | isolation source: Plectolyngbya sp. WJT66-NPBG17 and co-occurring heterotrophs from well... | place: USA: Mojave Desert, Joshua Tree National Park, California | collected 2006-08-06
CATCATCAACGTGTCTAACGCTTTGTACATGCTCTTCATGGGCCTCTCGCCGTGTTTCTACGGTCCGTACGGGAACATCTACGGGCGCAAGTGGGTGTCGGTTGTGAGCGCTGCGCTCTTCACTGCGTTTAGCATTGGCACCGCGCTGGCACCTAACTTGGCGTCGTTTTTCGTCTTTCGCATCTTGACGGCTTTTCAGGGGACGGCGTTTCTGGTCATTGGGAGTGCGGTTATTGGGGATATATACAAACCGGTATGTTGTACAGACTTTCTCATGGTGTTGATTATAGAGAGATACACTTTGAGAAGAACTGGGAGAACCTCAGCACGTACTTCAAGTTGAAGAAAGGTCATGGGTATTGCACACCACTAACACTCATCTCAGACCGAACGCGCAACAGCACTAGGCTGGTTTCTATCAGGAACGCTTATTGGCCCTGCCCTGGGTCCCTTTATCGGCGGCATCATCGTCACCTTCCGCACCTGGCGCGACATCTTCTGGCTTCAAACCGCCCTAGCCGGTGCCGCAACGCTCTTCTGCTTCTTCCTACAACCAGAAACCATCCACGTGAAGCGCGCCGACGAACTTCAAGGCTTGCCTACCAAAGAACGCGCACACAAGATGTGGCAGTGGCTCAACCCCTTCCGCGTCGTCCGTCTTTATCGTTATCCAAATATCCTCTTGACGGGACTAGCGTCCAGTTCCTTGGTCTGGAACATGTATTCCCTCTTAACCCCCATCCGATACGTTCTTAACCCACGGTTCAATCTGCAATCGCCACTGCAATCCGGACTCTTCTACATAGCTCCCGGCTGCGGATACCTGCTTGGTACCTTTTTTGGCGGCCGCTACGCCGACCACATTGTCAAGAAATATATTCGTAAGCGCGGCGAACGCGTCTCGGAAGACCGACTGCGGTCCTGCGTCTTCTTCCTTGGCGCCGTCATTCCCGCGTGCATGCTCATCTACGGATGGAGCGTCGAGAAACGCGTTGGCGGTATCGCACTGCCCGTCGTTATGATGTTCCTCCAGGGCGTCGCGCAGCTTTTCTGCTTTCCTAGTTTAAATACGTATTGTCTGGATGTTATGCAGGGGAGGAGTGCAGAGGTTGTCGCGGGCAATTACTTCATGCGGTACATGTTTGCGGCCGCGGGTTCGGCGGCTTGTTTACCTGCTGTGAGGAAGATTGGCGTGGGTTGGTTTTCGACGATTAGTGCGGCATTTCTAGTAGCGGGCGCGGTGGCGACGTATGTTACGGCGGTCTATGGAAGGGATTGGAGAGTTGCTATTGAGGAGGAGAAGGCAAAGAGAAAGGAGGGTGATGGGTTGGCTTAGGGGGATGCTTGGAGATGGTTGGGTGGAGTGGGAATGCTGTTGATGTAGATGAGTATACTTCTACCATAGCCTAATGTTCGACTCTTATTTTGGACCGTGACTGCTCTTAAGGTGTTGTCGGTCCGGATCCATTTTGTTTGGAATTTTGATTTGGATCAGATTGAAGTCACGCAGTGGCTGAGGATGAGGTGGAGGAATCAGGTGTGGCTAACAGTGAGGTCGAAGTTAAATCTAAGTTCAGCCCAGATACACTGCTTTGCTAACACAAGTAATTCGGCCAATTATGGCACATAGTAACCGATCATATAGGATTCTTAGTGATGGATTGAACGTGGACTCCAGCCTTGCAGTATCACGCCCTCACGATGCTTGCTCCAATGCCCACCACTAGCCGGCCACTCGACGAGCGCCATTACAAGGTAGCAGCCATGGTGGCCACAGAAACATGCCAACTTTTACAAACTGCGCAAGTACTCAGGCGAAACGAATTCTCCTCACAGTATCACGCAAGCAGTGTCTCACAGAGGAGTTCGTCCTTGTTGGAGCGCCGGCCGCTGCAGCAAACAACCCGCCAACAGCCCGCCGGTAGCCGAGGCGCAAAACCCAGTCATACCCGGGCTCCCGCCCACCACATTTTCCTGCGCCATCCGTTGTATCACCCTATCAACAAATAACTTTCCATCTCCATTACAATGGAAGATTCCAATTCGAGCACTGGCCAACAGGACGCCAATTCAGCCTCCGGGTCGAGCAAGAAGCGGACCCACCCTGAGGACTTCAAGCGCGCATACAAGGCGTGCATCAATTGCCGGCAACGCAAGGCAAAATGCATTCTGGGTACGGGGCCGGATGGGGGTGAGCTAAAGCCGCCATGTCAAAGATGCAAGCGCGAGATGCGCGAATGCGTTTTTCGGTCCGAGAGGAGTTGGGTTAAGAGACGGAAACCAGGCGAGGCAGCGAGGGAGGGTGAGGAAGACGACGAGCCTGTCATTGTTGGCGATCGCCCTCAGTCCAATCCCGCGCCAAACGTGCAGCCATCGCCAGGTCACAGAGCGTCTATATCGGCGCATGGCTTCACGCCGGGTACTAGTCCACATGTGAACGGTACAAATCGTTCCGAGTTCCAGTCTCCTCATGGTCATCTGCGCAGGATCTCGTCGTCTCAGCCGGATCTTGCGCATTCGGTGATGCGGACTGTGGTGTCGAGTGGGAGCGATGCGTTGAATTTGCTGTTCGAAGCTGCGCATCATCGCGATGCTATCGACAGCCAGGAGCAGTCGGGCTCGCAAGCATATGAGACTCCAAGGTCGGGTCCATCAGGCTACGACAATGGCGTTCCGTCGTCGCCCTTCCACACATTCAGAGCACAGCCGGTGCAAATGTCAACGCCATCACCGGAGACTTTGAAGATATGGACATCATGCCGTTTCGTGCAGATGGGCTGGTTCTCCGCACACGAAGCCGTCACCTATGTTGATTTGTTCTTCAAGAATTGCTCGCCCTTGTCGCCGATACTAGGAGAGTTTTATGCGCATCACGAGAATCATTATACACTGATTGCGCTGGACCCGTTTTTGTGCACCACCATACTCATGATATCTTCGCGATACAACATCCTGCCTGGAGTGGGCGGCGCGTCTAGAGGTTACTTTGTGCATGACAGGCTTTGGGAGCAGTGCCAACGTTTCATCATGAAGATCATGCTCGGACAGGTCAAGCCTTCCAAAGCGCAGAGCAGGACCATCGGATCTATAGAGGCTCTTCTACTGCTATCCGAGTGGCATCCTCGTGCGCTGCATTTCCCCACTGCTGCTGATGGCTGGGATTGCGAGCTCATGATTGGCGCAAACAACACCACAGAAGAAGGCGCCAAGCTGTTAGAAGGAGACGTAACATCTAATCGATGGCTTGAGGATGTTATCGAGCCTGCGAAGCGTTCCGACCGTATGTCATGGATGTTGATGGGTTGCGCGCTGTCGTTAGCACAAGAGCTGGGTCTCTTCGAAGATAACGCTAGGATCGACAAAGACCAAGTGTCTTACCCAAAGTTCACCACCGAGTATCTCATCATTCGAAGGATTCGCGCTCGGAAGCTGCTATACGTCCTACTCGAACAGCTGTCGTGGAGATTAGGTTGCACATCGATGATCCCACAGAGTCTTAACCATGCTCTCATGGAGAAGATTCCAGTCGACTCTGCTACGGGTGCGGTAGAGCAATGGCAATCCTTCATGAGCGCCTGGGTGGAGCTCACTAAGCTTGCCCGATCAATCTCAGACACCATCTACCCGAATACAGCTACGACCCGAAGCTTACTACGCACAGGCCGATACATTGGGTTGCTTGAGCACTTCCAGCCACTCCTCGTATCGTGGAGGAAGAAGTACCTTGACCCCTGCAAGCTCAAAGTCGGCCTTCACGACATGCTCCACATCGAATACCAATACGTTCGCATCTATACCAATTCTCTGGGTATGCAAGCTGTCGTCGAACGTACGCTCGCAGAAACCGATCCCGACGTCCCGCAAGAAGACAACCTTCCTTTCAACCTCGAACCCAGAGACTACGACTTCATCCAAGAAGTTGTCGACGGAAGCTGTCAGATATTGCAGAAAGTCTGCCAGCTGTCTGAGACAGGTGCCCTTCGCTACTCACCCGTGAGAATCTTCTTGAGGATAACTACGAGTTCGATCTATCTGATCAAAGGATTGAGTTTGGGGAGTCGAAATGCAAAGTTGCAAAGCTGTTTGGATATCCTGGATGCTGCTATTCGAGCTCTTCGCGCAAGTAAGTCCCCCCAGCCCTTGCTTCTGCCTTCTAAGTACGTCGCTAACTTAGTAACACAGGTACCCTCGACGACATGCACCTAGCCTCCCGCTACGCAACCCTCCTCGACCTGCACGTCGCCCGCCTCCGCGAATCCTTCGTCGTCTCCTCCCGACCACCCCGCCTCCCCTCGCGCGCCACTTCCACCTCCCACAGCACCTCCCACACTACCTCGCACACCACTTCCGCATCGGCAACCGAAGGCATGGCTTTCCTGAACAACCACAACGCTGGCCAGTCCAGCTTGTCGAGCCTAGCGGAGAATGTAACGGGACTTATGCCTGATATGCCGGATGACGATTGGTTGGCACTGCCGTTTGATCCCGCTATGGCGCCGTTTGGTTTGGATGGTGGGTTACAAGGTGGGTTCCAGGGGTTTGATGATGGAACGTTGGATTTTATCTGGAATTTGCCCATGTAAGATGATTTGGTAAGGAGGGAGTGATTGTACATGTCTGTTCTCTTGTTTCTACCAGGTTTCCTGTTAATTCTGTCTGTTGTATGCTGTTCGGGCATTGATTCGCTTGGAACAGGCTGTCAACCCCTTCTCATTTCGTTGTAATGGTGCGTATCATTGTGCGTAAAATTGCGGTAGTATTTGATTGGGATTGACAAAAGTAGGATACTATCCAGAGGAGACTAGCAGGACGAGAAAGGCTTAATCGAACTGTAATTCAATCGTATCACACCACACATCTGGATCTTTTGCTCTCTCATTATAAGACCATGCGTTCATTCATGTAATCTATACCACATTATAACATGAACTCGCGTCTATATCCGTATATTAGATCCATCCCTACAAAGCCATCTACCTTCCTCCACAATCTCCATCTCTGTCAACTCTCCCATATCTCCCGATCCAAGCTCGACGACGTCACAACAATACTAAGCCACAGCAGACACCTCTGTAGGAATGATCTGGAATTCGACCGCTGGACCCTGTCCAGTATGCGCAACAGAGTTGTTACCCGTGTATGTGTATTTCACATCACCCCTATCAAATTGTCAGTTACCCAACAGCGTCATCGTAACTCTGGTACTCACTGCGTAAAAGTGTACTGCACACTAATGACAGCCCCAATGTCGAAACCCTGGTTGAACTCTTGCGTCTGTACATCACCCGGTACGTCGACGCCGAAGACGCCACAGGATTTATATCCACCCTGCACGCTGGTGCCAGAGCAAAAACTGGCATCGAAGGACGGCTGACCGGAAGGGCCGGTGGGTGCGGATACGTTGAAGGAGTAGCGGCATGTTGCTGCGGTGCAGACACTGCTGAAGCCGGTGACATCCCAGGTCCAGGGCGCGCTGCAGGAGACGGCTGCAGCGGATGCGCTGCTAGTGAGGAGGGCGAGGGCTGTGATTTTGGAGAGCATTTTGAGTGTGCGGGTGGTTTGGTTGGTGTGGATGTTGTGAAGTGTGTTGTGTGTTTTGGCTGCTGGATGCTGGATGCTGGATGCTCCATCTTCAACTGCACGAAAGTGAGGCTTTATAGCCTTTGCTCATCGTATCGTAGATCGCCATTGCCACGAAGGGACTTCTGTCGCGCCTATGCCGATGTAGACGATACGACGTCGCACGGCCTACTGTTGATCAAGACATGCGAGACAATTCGCCTAGGTTGACGTAACATCCGGTGCATTGCAAGGCCCTCGTATTCATGATGCTCTGCTGCAAGGGCACATATAGCAATGCTGTGCTACGGCTACGGCGTTGTGGGGTAGAAGCTAACAACTACCGCTTTGGGCGGGTTGATGATCATGCCCTGGTGCTGACTGATGGTGACAAGTGTGGCGACCGGTACTAAGAAAAGGTACATACAGGAGCAGTACGGCGGCAAACGAATTGCCTCGTGTTAATAGTGAGGTCACCATGCCCGCGAGCATGCATCATCAAAGTGGGCCTTGATGAGCTTGTCGTCTTGTTCAAAGTTGTCGGATCGCACAGCGCCTCACGTAGGCACGGTCAACGACTCACTCGTACTAACTCTCTTTTTACTCACTGGCGACCCCGTATATACGTGACTGTCGGTAACAGATCTCATCATGCCTGGTCGAGAGATGCTAGGCAAGTCGAAAGGACTGCCGTGGCTATGTGTGGATCCGGGGATTCCAAACCTAGGTCTGGTACCGGGTGTGGCTACTGGATTTGCAGGTATCTCGGTGGGTACAGGTTCCGCGAGTGGATCGGACAAGAATAGTGCTAGAAGCTTCTCGACGATATCGCGCATTCGATCCGGTTGAGCGTGCAGCGGTTTTTCAGACATGTGTTTTCTCTACAGGTTGATCAGCCAAGTACTTGGACGGGGGCTTGTGGAGCTTACTAGTGCTAGCGCTGCACCTTTGTAGGTTTGGTGATAGATTAGCTTGTACTCGTCGTCCTTTGCAGCCTCTTCAGCAGCTGCTTCGTCATTTAACTGTTGGCCGTCTTCGGCACCAGCCGCCGAGGCGCGACGCGATCTGGCTTGTTTCCGTTGCTGCAACCCGTGCATACGCATTGCTGCCATGACCACCTTGACAAGTGCATCCTTATTCCGTGACTCTGTTGTTGGTTCTTCAGGCTGTATGGGTACCGTAGCGACCTGTGACAAATTCGATCGCCTGGCATGCGATTCGGGTTGGCCCTTTCGGCTGAGCGGTCTTGTATCGGAGGATATGCTCGGCGATCGGGAGAGTCTTCGCGATGTGGGACGGGATAGGTGGTCAGACGCAGACGGTGGTCTGGAGTCGGGGAAAGGTGATGCTTTCGTGTCGATTGAGAGCGATGACTTTCGGTGGCTGTATGGCTTCTGAGACTCGCTTACGCGAGCTGCTGCTGCCGAGACTGCTCTTCCACCCCTCCCTCGCGCTTTCTTGTTTGCTATAGTAGCTTCTGCAAATATGTCTCGATTGCGTTTTGGTGACTTTGGGGAAACATAGCAATCGTGTGGCGGCGGAAGGAAGTGGGGTTCGGCATCGCTGGGCAAATCGAAGCCAGGAGCATGTAGGAGGTCAGACGATAGTGGTAACGCGTGGACTCGGAGCTCAGGAGGTATCTCGCTGTGCGCATTGTCGACGTGAGGCGACGAGGACGGTGGTGATGGCAACCCATTGGTGTTAGGAGCAACAATGGTGCCATAGAAGAGGATCTCAGTTAATCTAGGCTTTTGCGCTTCCTCTTGAATGCTTTGAACCTGTACCAAAACACCAATTGGTGATTGTGAGCGCGCTAGGTCCCACCACTCCTTCGCTGCATCGATGGGCGCGTCCACCGCTGTGGGCTTGCTCAGCAGTACTGACTCAAACCAAGCTTGAGTCGCTTCTTCTGTCGTCCATACATCTAGACTGGGGCCGGCGGCAAGATATAAGGGTATCTTGGCGGTATCGACGGTGGCGAGGAATCGTAGAGCTGTCGCGGGTGGAACTGGTGAAGACGCGACATTTTGCGACGCGAGGCCGACTTCTGTATGGCATTAGCAGCGGTATATTCCTGTTAGGCGATTACGTATACCTCTAATAACACCACCATCTGGAAGCAGAATATCCCCGCTCCAGATATCGGTCATTGCGGATGTTCATGTGTAATTCTTGTTCGAGATGATGCGGGACGTGAGTCGGCTGTGATGACGCGCTACTTACGCTAAACGCACGCGACAGCACGTGGAAGATTGGAGGGTCCGCTTTCATCATAAAAACCACTGATGTGGTCGATTGCAATCATAGTATTTCGATCCAGACCACCAAATGGCCTAGCGTAACTGAGCGACACATGCCCAAGATGTAGCAACTTAAGCCGTTGATAGCTAAGTAATCAACACCACTTCTCTGCCCATTCATCCCAAAAGCCCCGTCATCACACCCCCAAGCACTACCATCGCACTCCCATACCCCCAATGGTTCCACTCCCCCGTCCCTGCCTCGCTCCCAACTACATACCCGTCGATGCCCGCGCAAGCACCCGCCGCCACCAGCACCAACCCCGCACTCCGTCTCGTTCCAAACCACGTCGATGCGAAGATGGCCACAGCCATGAATACGTCTTTGGCGCCGTATAGAACCATGATGTGCTCCATCACTGCCCAGTCGGCGGGAGTGGTGGGACTGTTGGTGAAGCCATAGAGAGAGTAACCGGTGCGCGGGGAACGCATGTATGTTAGGCCAAATGCTAGGAAGATGGCGCTGAAGAGGGTGGAGACATAGGGGAGGGATGGGTGGTGGGAGAGAGGTGGCATATTAGGTTGCTTTGGAGGAGTTGGGCTGTTCGTAGAGATTCTTTTCTTGGTAAGAGGGGTGAGTTTGAGAAGGACTGGATGCGAGTCAGGAGAAGGAGTTGACTTTCCTTCAAGTTGCGAATATCAGCTCCGTTTTGTATCTACAGCCGACCAATGAGTGCACGCAAGATCAGGTACGCGATACTCGGGTCCCGAGCATGCCGTGTTCCGCCAGCCACAAAGCTTACTGCGTCTGCACGGCGTCCAGCAGCGCCCTTCGGTCACCTCATCTGACAGGCTGACAAGTACAAGAAGGGCGTGGTTTGTTTTGCGTATCCTCCGGGTTAGACTTAGTAGATTGGTTGCTTGTGCCGCACGATTTTGTTTCTAATTCGACGCCTTCTTGTTCACGAAAGATGAGTGGAGTCTACACAAACGGCCGACACTAGATATATCAGAATAAGGCTTTCTGAATCGTTCGTTGACGTCTAAAAGATGTAACAACACTACTAACCAAACATAAGCTTGTTCGATCCAGCAATTTCCTTGTCACGCTTCTTTTCTCATCGATGCGGCGCGTTTGGCGCCATTGATCTTGCTCGATGGCCGCTTCGGTAGGCTCCACGGGCGGCAAAAACTGCTGTGTCGACTTCAGCAGAACCTGCGAGGTTAATCTCGCGGATCAAATCGTCTGTCGCTGGGTTGTAGACTGAGTACTTGTCGGAGGAAGAGCCTTCGACGAACTATGAGTATTAGCGCCAGAGGTGTGTAACCTCCAAGAGATGACTACTTGTTGTTGATTAGACGGAAGCGCTTCGGCACGATGAAGGGCGGGATTCTGTTGCTAAGGATTGAATGTGGTGAAGATCTAACAAACCTGCAGCTTTACGTAGGCAGTTTCCATCTTATCGTATTCGCCAGGACCCATGTTGTGATCACCATTTTAAACCGTCTTGTTGCAGAGAGTGTTGGGATGGAATATAGTAACCGCTTCCTTAAGCCTGCACGTAGAAGGATTGCATGCAGCAATAGTAATTCCAGAGATAACATGGCTTGCCAGTACACAAGCGCTTGCTGTTGTGCCGCACAAGTTGAGCTCTTTCGCTATCGATTCCAGAGTGAATGAGCGAGCTAAAGAATTTCACGAACTACCGAGTATCAATTGTTGTGCTGTCTTGGTTACGCTGGTTTTGAGCGCTTCTTCCACTGAGGGGTCGGCCGAGGCTGCAACGGTCAAAGTTCATGACTGCGTGATGCGTATGCAAATTAGAGCAGTGCCGCAATCTACTGCACAGTAGGAGCCTCTATGTAACGTACAGAGAGACGATGTACGGATGTTGTGTCATGCTAGTCCTTCGATCAAAAGGACTGCGGGTGCGCGGGAAGACGGCCACGCAAAGCCAAACTCTGCTGACTAATCATCTCCTTGTACGCGACGCGTCAAGTCTCCTGCACTTCGCCCCTCGCGTCGTCGGAAGCAGCCTGCGCGCTGCCAGTGACGCACTATAACTACCAAGTTAGCAACAACGTGAGCAAAAGACGTCCTGGCTCTTCCATCGTGTGCCGCATCAGCTCCTGTTGTTCCGGCGAAGTGTAACCGTATCTCAGCGTCTCGTAGTTCACCAACCTGAAGCTGTGGAGTCCATCTGCTCGAGTTATTCACTCAGAAGACGCACATATATGAGGAAAGCGCTCAACAGTTGATGGTAAGAATCCTGCATCGGACTAACGACACAACTTGGGCAGCAGCCATGTCGCTGGCTATCTTCAACATCACATATTGTGCACAGTGCCTGGCAAAATAGACATGCAGTAACTATTCATTATTACCAACTCAACGCCAATCGACAGTCGTGTGACTACGGCCACGGGGGATTATCGCAGAGAACATCAAAACCCAAACGTTAAAGAAGTGCACATCAATGCTTCTCCATCCCTAGAGGCTCACCGACCTGCGCGAATGGTCCGAAATCATGCTGCCTGCGATTGAACCCGATCTTCACACGACCGACAGCCGACATCCTGTCCGTGAACTCCGTCCCAATTCGCAGCACGGTCTCCCTATACATGGTCGCCGTGGTCCAGTCGTAAGAACAACCGATGATGCGTTTCATTCCGCCTTCAGAGCCGGCCATAAGGAAGCACACGGGTGGACGTTCGGCGAGGAAGAGCGTGGCGGTCATATTGCCTGTGGTGTGTTAGATTTCTTGTCGCACTACTAGAGGCGTTGCCAGCGCTTACCGGTATCGACGAGTGTGAAAACGCGTTGCTGGCCTGGACCAGCTGCCTTCGCTTGTTGCACAAGAGCTGCGACAGCGGGGTCGGAAGTTGGATCGATAGGAACGCACTCGCCGTATTTATTTCGATAATGCCTCGACAACGGGCTAGCTGCTGCCTAGAGCGTGACAACGAGGTTAGCATGGTTTCGCCAATGAGACGAGAGCATACATACGGTCCACTTCATGCGCCCCAGTCTGCCACCAAAGATTTGAGTCTCGATCGTGTCCAGATCCATATAGCCTTCAAAGCCGAAGAACCAGCACTGCTGCTCCCAGAACTTGCCAAGAAAGAGCATACGGAGTAGCCATGGCGATAAGATTATCAACACCAATGAGTATACGAGCATGACAATGCCGGCATTCCTTCCATTATCGTTCACTCCGTCCTTATAATAGTGGATCAGGAAGATAGAAGTAATGAATACTACACCGACGATACGCAGCATGAACTTCGCAAAGATACGCTTCCAGGATTCGCGCCGAGTATAGGCGACGGGGGTAAACGATTTCCATCGGACGTTGGCAGCGCGACAGCCGTCAAGGATGATACTATCGTCTTCTCCAATACCAGCGATGCCTACGTCTTGTGGCAGGATGTCCCAGAGCTTGGCGTTGTATGCGTCGTCCATGGAATGCCAAGGCTGGTTCGGTGTTTTGGGCAATACGCAAATCAGGCGCTCGAGTAGCTGGTCGCTACCGTTGGCAAGGGAGAGACTGCGGGATATGAGCAATGTGATTGCGACTGTAGTTATTTGAATACATACCGAGCGAACGCTTGGAACGCCGTGTCCGATGAGTCAATCTGTGGCCTGACACGAAGCAAGCCCATCAACGCATAGCTGTGATCCCCACGAAAATGCTCCGTAGTGTCGCGTTTGTGCAAGCATTCGAGAGCAAGAGTGACAAGCTCGAGCTGACTCAAGATCAAACTTCCCTCGTAATGGTCGATGAGCTGCGGGGATTAGTGGTCAGGCCATTGTTGAGTATGAGCGTTGTCTTACCTGCCGAGCGACGTGGGCATCTTCCTGCCATACCTGGGGAGCGAACTGGTTCTTTGCAATGAGGATTGGGCGGGATAGGTCGCTGTCACGCACGTAGACGCTGATGTCTCTACCAGCTGGGGCTAACAAGACTTCAGGGAAAGTCCAGACTCGCTGACCCCATTGCTGGAGCATCAGATCGGGCGTGTTGATCTCATATCGGTTGTTTGGCGGAGGTCCGACTGCGATTGCAAGGGAGTGTGCGCCTCGAATCACATCGCAGATACGATACACCTTGGCGCCATGTTAACCACTATCATCCTATATTCATAAGATGGTATGCTTACATCCTCCTCGAGCTGATTGTCGGGCATGCATGAACATCCAACCCAATATGCAATAACTCCCGCGTTACGCGCCGCTGCATCCGCGATTTGGTGTAACACGCCAAAGTCAGCGGGCGTGTTGAACTGCTCGGCTGTGTATGCAATGAAGATATATGAGAGGGTATGGCCGCTATGCTGAGCGAGCCTGAGGATGTCAGCTATGTACCAGAGAGAAGGCTATGTTCACTGACCAATCATCAACCTTTGTGATCTGCGCAGGCCTTCCTGGCTCGCGCAAGAAGCAAAGATACCGAGGACGCAACACACGTTCGGAAATGGGATTTGCATGACTCAGAGCAAGCCCTTTGGGCTTGTCCATCTCAATCGCGTTTTTTGCAACCTTGCAGTACCCGAAGTGCTGGTACGGCAGACCATCATAGTTACCACCATTGCGAGAAGGGATATCAGCAGGGCTCGGACTGGAGATCTATATCTACATCAGCGACACGATCAAGCCAAACACCCAGTGAACTTACGAAGAGGGTAATCAAGCAAGATGCGACGAACCACTTGAGACAGAGTAGAGGCATGTCATCGGTAGGGATCGCACCGTTAGTTCGCGAAAAGTCGATGTGGTTGAACGGCCAGTTCGCCAATCGCATGTACACGGGTGCGATATTGCGGATGAATGTTCGTCTGTATGTCGATCCCGTGTTGTTCTCGTAGATCTCGTCGACAGCTTGAACGACGAGCTTGGAGACTCTACCATCCCAAGATGAGATGTAGCGATCGTCGTAGTCACCAGTCCATTCACGATCAAAGATGTCGCGATGTCGGTGCTGGCCAAGCTTTTGGTATCCGAGGCCGGGCTTGCGATAGAAATGTGGGTGCCCCAATTTTGCCGTAGTCCAAGGGGAGATAATATGTCCGTAACCCTTGAGTCTCATCGGTCCGTTACGCTATATCGCGTTAGCCAAGGAGTATAGACAGCGTTAGATTTGACGAACTGGTATGACTGATTGCCCTGGGGGGCTTTGGTTTGCTTCATTGTCGCCGTGGGGAGGAACTCCGGGACCATAAACTGCAACCTCGCGAACAGACGCTTGGGCGTCATTGGCGACCATGATGCCTGGTGCTACTATAGATCACGCTATCTGAAACAGGCACAGAGACTTGCTATGAATCCGGGCTGCTGGCTTGAGTACTGCGGTGGCGGCTGCTGATATTGTTGATATTGTTGTTGTTGATAGTATGTGCCTGGTGCCTTTGTATCGGTTAAAAATGTAGAAGAAAGGGAGATGCGAACACGTACTTGGTATGCGAACGTCGGTGGTGGATAGGATACTGGCTGACTGGTCACAACAACTGCAGGCTTGTCGGAGGAATTATTTGGATCGTAATTACCTCCACCACAGTGAGGGGAAGAATCCTGATCAAGGTCATCAGACGGGTGACAGGACAGATGCGGGCTCGAGGGTAGACATACAGGATAATACTGCTGAGGCGCCGGTACTTGTGCAAAAGTGCCACTGTTAGGATCAAAGCCGCCGCCGTGTCTGCCAGAAAGATTGGAAGGGTAAGCCTAACGTTGGTCAGCGGCAACAACGACGATCAAGACGGACGGTGTAAGGTCTTTGTACCATTCATGGGTTTCTTGTAAATTGCACGGTGGTAGTCGCGGGGCTGAACTTTGTAGTCACTGTGGGCGGGCGATCTTCTTTACCTGAGTAGTCGGTTCGTGTCCATGAATAGGATAATGGTCAAGTGGTACGAGGGTGTAGCGCCTGCTTGCAGGCATGCAAACCGGCCCAGACAGATTGCTTTTGATTCTATCCTTGACCTCAGCTCATTCTGCAGTCTTCTTGGATTGGTCCTTCTCTTGACATTGATCGCTTTCTCGCTTTCTCATCCACTTCGAGGTATTGTGGCGTTGATGGCTTGTCTTACAGGCGAGAGGTACGACCAGAAGAGGTCTAGACACATGGATGCGGCCCCAAGCATCACACTTTGGAAACAAGCTGTGAGGGCGCTATTCGCTGGTCTTGGTCCATATCTAGGCAATGTTGGTATTGTGGACGGTAAGGACTTTGCACATTCGCTAACCCTGGTCATCCGGTAGAGCTTGAAGTATTGTTCATGCGGGTGGTATGCAGGGGTTACTGCCTCATGCACTGGCGCAAGGCAGACAGCAGGCAATACGAAGAGGGGTGCACATCTCGATCTTGCCTTTCGTGAGTGAAACCATAAAAAGCCTCTCTACGAAAAGAGTTTGCGATCCTCTTTCAGCTCGTGTTGCCGTATATCTTCAGGCATAAAAGATGTGGCAGCTAGACTAATGTGCGACAGGAACTGGGGCGACGCATTGTCCTTGATGCGCAGGTACGCCAACGAGACCTAGTGTTAATTCTGCATTTACCAAGTGGGACATTTTGCATTCTTGTGCAGCGCACTGTTTCGACGGGCTCGGTTGTCTGCCAGTTGCCATCTCGGCGTTTTCAGCCTTGCGCCACCAAATTAGCGTAGCGCGGACGGATCATCCCGATAGGTTCGCTCGGACCGTTTACCTTGGTGGCTTTCAGCTTCTAAGATTATATTTCCGCTTCCGAACACAGCTGAGAGATGCCAAGTGCAGAACCGCTGGCCTGTGGTCTCATGATAACATGTGTCACACCATGGAAGTGATACTAGCCGACTATTTGCTTGACATTGGGCCCGACCACTCTATTGTTGAAACCCGTGGCGCTGGTTCCGCTCGCGTAATTGACCAGCGTTGACGAGCTCGGCGTCGATGCTGTGAACTTCTTGAGCAGAGTAATGGGTTGAAGGTTTACGAGCTGATGCTAGCGGAGGGTGTCAATGTAGTGTGAGCGTGTGCTGAGCTGCAACAAACCCTTCCAACAAGCCATATTACTTATACGCTTAATTTCGCATCTAAACTGCAATGGAATCGGCCAGGCAAACCAGTATGTCTCGAAGTTTGACGGCCGACCGCCAACCACTGGATGAGTTCAACAGGAGAGTCCTGGATGCAACGAAGAAGCATCCAAATGGGACTTACGCTAGCACAACACTGGATCTGTTCGAATGGTCCGAGGGCGCCGATAATGGCGTTGAGCATTCTGGCCTGAAATCCGTGCGGGGACTCGAGTCCAAAAGCGAAGGCGCCGTTCGTGTGATGTGAGTAACCCATAAAGTTGGAGCGCATTTACTAAGAACCACAGCTTTGCACCTCGAGACATACCCACACCAGGCGCGCAGACACTGGTCGAGTTGTTCGAGACGCGTGGTATTCCAAGCAAGTTCGTTGATGAGAGCCTGCGAGGCGTTTCGCAATCTTTCGCAGTCCGCGAAGACGTGGATGGCACGACGTGGATCTGGTTCCACCTATTGTGCAAAACTCTGACGGTTCTCGAAAACCAGGTCGTGCCCGAAAAAGGCCCCGGGCAAGTTGACGACGAGAAAGCGCAGAGTCGAAATGCCACGCAAGCTCAAAGTTATGCAGATTTCACCTGGGTGAAGCCAGGCATCGTGTTGAAGATCCGGAAGAAATCTGACACACATACTAAGCCAACCCGGATGGGAACTTCGGACAGTGATGTTACTTTGGCAACTACACCGGTCAAGTCGAAGGTGGAGCTGATATGCTTCGGCGCTCCGAGCTCACTGCATGACCGGATTCGAGCAGTGATAAGAACGACCTCGTGCGAAGAACTGTTGGAAGATCCGTACATGTTTCTGGATATCGTGTTCGAGGAGATGTACAAGATCTTGGACTGCACAGCTTGGGCTGTAGCAGACAAGTTTGGACCGATGGAATATGTGTGTTCAGGATTTCTTCGATTGGGCATCATGCTAACGAATAGTCAGCAAACCTTGCAGATAGCCATCGAACCCGGCAAATCGGTGGACGAATTGCCAAAAGAACATTTCACCGGGCTGCACAATCTTGCGAAGCATACCATATATCTACGCGAGAACTGTGAAGCGGCCCTGGCTACGCTCGATGATCTTTACAGCCACCACAAAACAACGACGGGCGAACACCCGGAGCCACTGCATAAACACACGCGTCAGGGACTCAAGTACAGGAAGACTTTGTTTGAATCAACCCAGCGACGGCTCGCGAGCCTAGATTCGCGGATATCTAACATCATCGAGTTATCATTCAACATCGTCACGCAGGGCGACAGCAAGTTGATGCAGTCGGAGAACCAGAGTATGAAGACAATTGCAGTGATGACACTTCTCTTCATGCCTCTGGGTACTGTCGCGTCTATCTTCGGTACGCAGTTCATGAAGCTGCAGGATGAGCGACCGTATCATATTACTGTGTCGCAGGACTTTTGGCTGATGTGGGGTATGTGTACACGTCTGGCTTGCGTAAGGAATGTCCACTGACCTGGTGTCTCTAGTCATCGCCGCTCCTTTGACTCTCGCAGTCCTGATTGGTAAGTGCAATCCGAATGCGAGGCTATTTAAAGAAACATGCTGACTTTATGTGCCTTCAACCAGTCTGGCGTGTATGGTACACGGACGCAAAGGTTAGACACGGAGTGGAGGTGAAGAAGAACGAACATGGCTACATGGGATGGAAGACATGGTTTCAGAGAAAGGGGATCGTGAAGGAAAAGAAGGGTATGGTGAAGGCCAAGAAGGGCATATCGCATGTATGAGATGCATGACGTAACGCGGGTGCAGCCTCCTCGGAAGGTTCCGAGGCTTCTCGACCACCGCGGCTCTGTGGGGCTTTCCATTTCCACTCTCCAAACTATCGCTCTTACTTTGCCAGCGCCCAACAATATAGCAGATGTAGTAATCACAGCATGCCGTTTTCAAATACTGGGGTCGTCGCGACAGCACTTCCATTATCTTTGACGCGCCGCTTGCATCCTTGAACTACATCGAGAACTATCCTTCCATCGCTTCGATTGATACCACAGCAACCTAGATATGGAGCGACAACAAGGATCAGACAGTACCCAGGTTCCTGGACCGAGGAACCAGCCCAGCTTTCATTCCAACGTGTCCTCTCCGTCACAAACACCAGAGTGCGACGACGCCCCTTCGAATGATAGCCAAGCTACTGGGCTAGAACTTACACAAAGCACTCAGCTTTCGAATCCGCAATCGCTCATACCACGTTACACATGGCGGCCTAGAAACCCACCGAGTACAGTACAGAGCGCACAGCCTCTTGTGGTTTCTCTTATGAACCATCCGCAAGTCTCGGACATCACATCAGATGCTAGGGTTACGACTACTGCTACGTACGTCCGCTCCGGGAACGATTCACCCAGGCCCACATT
>JAESFQ010000327.1_pt1 | contig 17222 bp, 13 predicted proteins | sample 9269431 | NCBI WGS metagenome assembly JAESFQ01 (sample SAMN14502588, study PRJNA617103) | algae metagenome | isolation source: Plectolyngbya sp. WJT66-NPBG17 and co-occurring heterotrophs from well... | place: USA: Mojave Desert, Joshua Tree National Park, California | collected 2006-08-06
CTGTCGCTATGTCGAAGTTGTGTGGGTTCGTAAGCCAAAAAAGTTGCAACACATTCTGTATGTGCTCACTCCATGCATCTTGAACGAACCAAACTGACAGCGTCCAGCATATGTTACAAGACCTCATATCATACATCCTAGATCCAGACATGCAGCATGGTGTAGCTTCTCCCACAACTCCTCTCGTCACGAAAATATATCTTCACACCGACAACGAAGCGAAACACTCCTCCCATCAACCATTGTCAAACCTAGAGGTGTTGTCGAGCATGTCCTGTTAGCTACTCTCGTTCAAACACAGTCGTCTTCTTACTAACACAACCCAGAACGACTGCGGATCAAATACTCAACTGGGCTCGTCAAAGCTCTCTCCATCCTCTGAGCTTCGGCCTTGCCTGCTGTGCCCTCGAAATGATGCACTGCTCAATGCCTCGATATGACCAGGACCGATTAGGCATCATTTTTCGCGCGTCTCCTCGCCAGGCAGATGTAATGATTGTCGCAGGCACGGTCACCAACAAGATGGCTCCCGCTGTTCGGCAGTGCTATGATCAGATGCCAGAGCCCAGATGGGTCATCAGCATGGGAAGTTGCGCAAATGGTGGTGGCTACTACCACTATAGCTACAGTGTGGTGAGAGGTGTAGATAGAATAATTCCTGTGGATATCTACGTTCCTGGTTGCCCACCAACAGCTGAAGCATTGTTGTATGGCATTTTCCAGTTGCAGAAAAAGATAAGAAACACGAAGACGACAAGGATGTGGTATCGAAAATAGTGAATTGTATGATACAGGAAGGTGAAAATATTAAGCTCTAGAAGAATCGCTTCAACAGTTTTCACCTTCACCTCGGTGCGCGGCACGCTCGATCGTTCCTGCTTTGTTGTTGTTCCTTCCCTGCGCGTGAGCGCGATCGAGATCTCACCAACTAACGACGCCAACGAAAACCTCCAACAACCTCCCACAACCTCATCCGGCCGCTTTGTCTTGCTGTGTTTTGGAGTCTCGCGCTCAAAACCCAGCTCTTGCAAGTTTTTGGGGACGCACACAAAACTAACACGTGACGGACAGGAGAGCATTACACGACGCCAGACTCGTCAAGAGTGAGAACGAAACCTGCGAATACGAAGACGGCGATACGATCACCAGCGAAGATGTCCAAATACAAGCCTGTAGAGCCGCAAACACCTGATCACTACTTCAACTTGGGCTTGACGCAGCATGCCACCGCGGAGGATATCAAGAAAGCTTTTCGTAGACAGGCGTTGTTGCATCATCCGGATAAGAAGGCACCCGGTGAGAGCGTAGACGCTACAGAGTTCAGACAGGTAAGTACTTCAACTTCTCCAGTCATGCGAGATCAAACTGATAGACAATAGGCTCGCGAAGCATTCGATGTTTTGAAAGACCCCTTCACTCGAGGCACCTATGATATACTGTATTACCAAGTACGACTCCAATGGCTTGTTTACCGCAGCGCTTACGACGAGTACGTACGAAAGGACACTCAGGAGCATCTCGAAGCTGAACGAGAACGAGCACGCGTACTAGAGGAACAGAAACGCCAGGCGGAAGAAAAACAACGCAGAGCAGAGGAGCTAGCAGAGGAGGCTCGTCGTCAGCAGGCCAAACTACAGGGAAAGGCGCTCGCTGAAGAGCGAACACGCAAGCAGGCGCTGCGAGCACTGCTCGAACGGCACATAGCTGCAGAAGTGCACTTGCGCAAAGTACAAGAAGCAGACGCCCGCTCGGCCAAAGTCACGAGGGCTGCCCGCGCAGAGCAGGAAGCACGAGCTAGAGAATGTATCGCGAAACAAGAAGCTGAGAAGGAGGCGCGAGAGAAAAAGGCACGAGAGAAAGAAGAAGAAGAACGTCAAGCACAAGCTTACCAGCAGACCTTCTCTGAAGAAGTCGACACACCACCCCCCAACTTACCATCCAGCTCCCAAGATCCACCCAAACCCGCCGCCCGCGACCTAGAAAAATTGAAAAAACGGCGTATCCACATAGCCCGCATCTGGGCGCAAGAAAAGCACATTTCCCACGCCGCCTCGTCCCTCACTGCCACTGGTTCCATTGCCAACCCCACAGGCGAGTATGTAGATCTAGGTTGGGACAAGAAGGACTGCGCTTCAGTTTGCGATTTCTGCGACAGGACTGTCAAGTTGTATGCTTTTGTTTGTCCGTTGGCGTATGCTGTGGCGTGTGAGGCGTGTGTGGTGGGTTTGTCATTTTGTGCTAAGTCGGTGGTGGGTGGGGAGGTTCGGGGTGAGGGAGTGGGAATGGGAGAGGAGGAGGGCAAGTGGGAGAAAGTTGGTAGGAAGAAGGGTAAGGGTAAGGAGAGGAAGTGAGGGGTTTTCTCAAGACACGCGAGACCACCGAGGGTATACCGCATGAAGATGCTAGACCTGTCTGTACGAAGCGCGTCAGAAGGAAGACGTAGACCCAAGGGTTCAAATGAGGTGTAGGATGTCTGACATGCGTCTAACAGATGTAATAGACAGCAGCCAGATGCGTAATAATCACATGTCAATAGTGCACCTAATTATGCCAATCCATGACCCCCAATGCAACCGAAAAATGCCGTGGTAATCATAAACAACAAGATAAAGCCTATCCCAACACCGGGGGTATCTTTGAAGAAAATCACCAGTGACTTTTCCTTGCGCCCCAAAACACCTTTTCCCCAGTTCGGTAATGAAATGACAGCAGTAATACACCCTAATAGAAAGGAAGGAAGCAGAAGGATGATGACAAGCACAAGAAGAGGAAGAAAGGTATCAGCAAAGGGCTTACCCAGTCCAACCCATATCACCACCTTGTTGTCCACCCTGCTGTCCCCTCATTTGGGCCTGTTGCTGCGCTTGACGCATCATCATCATCTGGGTCATCTGCTGCTGATTCATGCCCTGCATTCCTTGCATACCCTGCATACCACCGTTCATCTGCCCACCCTGCATACCTCCCATGCCTCCATTCATTTGTCCCATCTGCGCCATGTTCATACCTTGACCCATGTTGCCCATGTTGCCCATGTTCATGCTCTGCATGCCGCCGCCTTGCATGCCGTTCATGCCGTTCATGCCATTCATGTTGCCCATCATACCCTGAGGCAATTGGCCACCGCTTGCCATGGCTTGTTGACGCATTTGCATGAGTCGAGATTGATTTGCGGCTTGTTGGCGTTGTTGTTGGAGCAGCTGCTGGTACTGTTGCATTTGCATTGGGTTGGCCGGATTACCGTTCTGCATGCCATTCATTTGGCCTCCGTTCATCTGGCCGCTCATGTTGGTCTGCATTTGCGCCGCCATTTGCATTTGCTGTTCACGCTGCTCTCGCTGTTTGATCTGCATCTCCATCTGATGGATTTGTTGCATGACATGCGGAGGAATGCTCTGGCCGTAATTCTGCATGACCGTCTGCTTCTGCTGCTGATACCGCTGGCGCATCTGCTGTAGATTCAGGTTAGCAAAAGTTATGCCTTGTTGGGGCATACCGTTTTGCGGTATACCTCCTCCAGGTGACATGTTCTGCATAGCAAGCTGCTGTTGGTTTTGCTGGTGCTGCTGCGTCAATTGACGGAAATAGTGCGCCGCTAGCTGTTGGCGGTATGCTTGTGCATTTTGGCCCTGAGGCACTCCTTGCGTCTGAATTTGCTGCGAGGCCTTTTGGAATGCCATTTGTTGCATTTGTTGCTGCTGACCACCTGGTGATACCCCTTGTTGCTGCATTTGCTGCATGCGAAGTTGCTGTTGCAAGCGCTGCTGTTGAATGTTCTGCACCTGTTCAGGCGTCATATTCTGATTTGGCTGAGGTGTCTGAATCATCATTGGTGTCTGCCCTGGCAATGCCATGGATGGACTGCCCTGGTTCATGCGGCTAGGGGTCGGCGTCATGTTGCGATTCGGCATCGAGGGATTCATGACAGGCGTGCCTTGTACAATCTGTGGTGTGCCTGTGCGACTCAGGTTCTGCTGCTGACTGACGGAGCGGATCATATTCTGATGATTGGAGACGGCAGATGGCGGGCGAGCGGGACTGTTGATGGCTTGATTTGATGCTGTCGGAACCATTGGAGTGCCACCCAGTTGATGCGCAGCCTGTCCACCAAGCAACGGTGATGCTGCAGAGGGTGCCATTGGTGTCTGCTGACGTATGGTAGGTGAGAAGTGAGTTTGTGTAGCCGATTGAGGTGTCTGCGTAACCTGTATCGCTGCCGCGTTCGACATCTGGTGCTGTGCTGCCGCAGCGGCTCGCAGAGCGTCGTTCTGCTGTTGGTTCTGCTGTAGCTGTGCCGCCTGGTGCGCTTGTTGGCGAAGAGCTTGTTGTTGTTGACGCTCAGCAAGCTCGGCTTGCTGTCTGCTCTCGATCTCCCTCTTCCTCTGTAGCTCGGCCTCCATCTGCGCTTGACGCTTGGCCTGAGCGATTCGGGCGTCTTCTTCCTTCTTCCTCCGGTCGGCTTCTTCGTGATTTGCACGGATGTTAGCAATAGTCTTGAAGCGAGCGAATGTCTGTGAATTGGCAGCGGCGCGCACAGCGTTGTCGTCGTTGCCAGTGGCCGTAGCCGTCATGATGCTCTGGTACTCGTCGCCCGCCAACATAAAGCGCTGCAGACCCTGGGCCTCGGCCTCATCGGCAGCCAATTCGGCGGTGGTCCTCTTACGAGTCTTGCGTGGAGGCGCGGGGTTTTTGTTGTTCGGATGTGTGATGGCATCCATGAGCGCGAGTGAGTGGCCTAAGCTCTTGGTAGGCTCCAAGTAAAGAGGCGGGCAGGTGGCGTTCAAGAACTCAGCCTCGAACTCGTGCACGTTGCTGTCGTCGAGGACCATCTTCTGACGCTTTGGACTGGGCCCATTGGAGAAGGTGGGCGTTGAGGGTACCGCAGTCATCGGGGTCGGAGGCATACCTCCAGCTCTGCCCTGGGCCTGCATTCTTTTCAGGGTGGCCATGTCTGAGACGGGAGTGGTAGCCAGTAGCTGCATGTCGGCCAACTTTGACTGCTGGGTCGGAAACAGTACCACTGTCCTGACTTTACCAATGCCCGGCTGCTTGTTCAGGGTCCCGTTTTGACCAGGAGCGGGCATATTCTCCTTGTCTTCTTTTGTCTCTCCGTCTTTGCTCTGCGCATTGGGCTGAGCGGGCTTGGAGTCAGGCTGCTTCTTTGGGAATGGCGCGAACGGGGAGGGCGTTATAAAGCTGTTGTAATTATGAATAGAGAAGGCGCTTGTGCCGGCCTCACCGGTACTGTTGGTGTCATCCTTGGGCTTCACGGCGGTCGAGCGGTAGTCGTGAACTTCGACAATGAGGCAATTGTCGTACCAAGGGGTGTTGAACTCGTAAAGCTCCTCGACCATGTTGTGAGGCACCTCCTTGTCCTTGATGGCCTGGAGCAGCTCGCGCATAGGAGAGGCATAGGACAGCGTCTCTTGGGAGTCGTTCAGGCGGAAGTGCTTGGGGTGGAGGTATACGCGAAGGGATGGCGGCTTGCCCTTGTGTCTGGCCAGGATGTCTTGCTGCGTGTAGACTGCGCGGTATGTTAGCGCATGTGTCCGATTTACTCTCCAAGTCAACGTACCATATTTCCTGACATCTTCCTGCTTCGCGCTCTCGTCCTCCATGTTGGACTGGCGGGTGGCGGTGCGGGCGACTCCAGGGCGCTGTGACTCCCGGCGCAATCGGGGAGGCTGCGACGGGCGAGCAATTGCGACTGGGCCTGACATGGCGGTGGTGACGGAGCTGGAGCTCGTGAATTCACGGTGGGGCGGCGGTGGGACGGGCTTTCCGCCTGGGGAACCACAGCCGACAGCGGCGCGGCTTATAGACGCTGGGGAGGGGGCGGGCGCAAAGATGCGCGCGATGCCCAAGGTGTTTCTGGCAGTGCGCGAGAGACGGACGACTCGAGAGAGGCTGGACGTCTGGTTGGAGATGTTTCGACGCGTGAGGACGGCCGACGTGATGTTTGCTGATCCGAGCTGATGCGCCGCTGTGCCCCCGTGCGCCAAGGAGCTCTGGCCTGTTTCATCATAGATCACGTGACCCTGACTTTCACATGACTTTCTGCTCGACCTCTTCCATCTAGAGCTTGTGTTCATACGTATGCTATAGCACTCAAGCCCACATCCTCTTCAGTATACTACACGGCGCCAACTCGGACTTCTATATCCAAGGATGTTCTGGTTAGCCCAACGCCGGAGTAGCCCCTGTCCATCATGGCGAGCCGCCCAAGTCCTGCCGCGCGACACCCAAGAAGAAGTCTTTCCAGACTATCATTTCGTAAGAGCTCTTCAATACGAATGCATAACGTTACCACCCGCAGATTCAATGTCTTTACAGCGGTGATGGAAGTGTGCGATTGTTGATAAAGTACGGCATTTGCTTCAAGAAGCTGTGGACCTGCACATAACTGCTGCACTTCCGTTAGGCCAAGTCCCTGACGTTTGTGATAGCTCTCATTCAATTCCGTGACAGCAATGCAGTCACATCGTAACTTGAGTCACGGTGTCATTGAAGAGACAGTATGTGAACATGACACTGGCATGACACTATATAAGACTATTCTTCGATATGTGCTGTATTAGATAGGCTATCAACACAAAACCACACCATCAGCATCATACATACCTGTATACACCTTTAGGCGCCATCACTCGCCATCTTCAATCTCCGGCAACCAATCATCGAGCCTCTGCTACTGCAACTCTCTCCACAGACGCACTCTCTATCCGTACATCCCTACGAACGATATTGCACGAGAGCACTTCACTGTCTACGTCCACAACACGTCGACCGTAAGCCTCGGAACCCTGCAGCCTCAAAGCTATTTATCTTCCACACTTCATACAAGATCTGCCATATCAACCGAAATCTCCCAGCCTCTAGAACCATAATGGACCACTGGAATTGTTGCGACTGCGGGGCGCAAAATTCTACCAAATATTCCAAATGCCCCGTTATACATGCTTTGAAAGGTGTCTGCGGGCACGAGCACTGCCCTAGCTGCGGGCCGTCAAAGCCAAAGTCAGTGGTCCCTCCTCCAAAGAGCAAGAGGGCTCAAATAAAGAACAAGCTCAAGAAGACGTTGAGCAGGAAGTGAAAGATCTAGATGTGTGCCCAGGAGGGGAAATGGGAGTAAGGAATTCCATAGTGGAAGGACTGTCCAAAATGCGGATAAATATGGAGATTTAGGAAATTTGAGAGAGGGCAGTAAACTTCAAGCTACCTGGAAATGTACATTTGCATAGTTACGAGTAAGACATGGTAAAGGGAGAGTTGATTCTGCGTTGCGGAACTGGGTTGCGGACAGTGAAGGGCTGGCTAGGAGACTTTTGCACCTGCACGGTGGTATTACAGTCGTCACATAGCTATCTTAGTCACAGTAGTCGTACTTGAAGTTTGACTCTTGTTGGAGCGTTAGTAAAGCGCTAGTGTATGAATATAGCAATGCTCAGACACTATATATGGCAATACTTTCATAACTTATTGGTGCATCTCTCCTGTTCCTACACATCGACTACCTTAAAACAACATCAGCAAAACGCTACAGCACGTCGACGAGTATTCATACAACACACTACATCATCACCACACAAGCACACGTCGTCGATCAACACCTGGATCCTCATCAACACCCGGCTCCAAATCTTTGACGTGGCACCACCGGGATCTTGGTCGAGTCATCTCCAGTGAACTTCGTACTATCATGGCTTAGTTCTGCAGTTGTGGCAAACGCAACGGGCAGAGAGGCGTGAACGGCAAGCAAGGCGAGATAAGCAAATGCGACAAAAAATGTGTTTTTGGCCAGACGCGGGGCTGCAGAAACGAGTCTACTCTAGCCTTCATGAGGTATAATAGCTCTGCGGGCAATGCTACTTCACATGTCTCCACTTCCAACCACACAACTTCTGGCCAAAGCAGTGAACGTACCTGTACTACAGTCTCTTCCAACACCCCCACCATTGCTACACACGCTATAAACGTAAAGACTCTTAATCAGGTCAAGCCTGCTATCAATAAACCCCCAACAAGTACACACTCATCTTCCGGTACCACAGAGTCTGTTGGTTGGGACGAATGGTTCAGCAAGACCCCTAAGAGAACCGAATTACTTAAGAAACTTGACGGAGAGGAGAACAGGCAAACTGGGAGCTACAAAGGAAGGCGATAGTCTATACAACGGATTCAAAAGCTATGCAGGTGGTATCGTAGGAGTTCGAAGAAAGACACGAGTAACAGAGACGAAATTATCAGTCACGCGGTACGGTCGTCGTGGTAGGATGTATAGTGGTAGACCATAGAATGATAAATCATACTAATGGGTCTTCTTATATGTTCTAATTCTCGTCAAAAGGTGTCACCGGAATGAGTCGCAGTGTGACACCACATCTCCGCCCGAACGTCTGAGCGCACACTGCGCATGACTAATACATGGCAGCTCGAACACTTGAATGAATGGATGAGGGTTCAGATCATCGGCCGTAGCACAAAATCCAGTCATCTAACATCCTGCCCGCGGAGTGGTGAGTCGCCGCGATTCCGAGTCTTCGTACTGTGACTGTATATTAGCAGTATGTTCAGTAGACATTCGAAGAACCGTGGTATCTGCCTCTTCACCGCTTACGTTCGTGCTTCTTATTCACATCTCGATACCCGATCGCTATTCGGATCTCCATGCTAAATCAGCATGTCGAATACAGCGAGTCACAATTTGAAACATCTCCTCCAAACAAATCCACCTCAGAACCACGAATCGCAATTAGGACCGGGAAAACCTCAAATCGACTGGGTATGTTGTCAAGAGAAATGCAACCAGCGTATCAACAAGAACGTTTATAAAGCCTCACACTGCAGCGGTTGCGGACACGTGCTGGCGGATTGCATTCTATGTCTTGACACCGGACTGTTCAAGCACAATCATATACCTGAGGTGCCGGACTCCACCTTGTCATCACAAAACGCCGGTTTTGGGCATGTTGCCGCAAGGATTGCTGCACAGGAAGCTACCAGGAGAAGTGGAATATGGAATGCTGACGACGCCCGGCGAAAAGAAAAGAGAACTACGGAAGTGAATAGAAAGGCGAGAAAGGCGAGAAAGGAAAAACGTGATATGAAAACGAGGCATGCACAATGCGTCATACTGTGAGGAGCACTTGAGGAAAGGGGTGGAAGCAGGCGTGTAGTAGGCGAAGACAACGGAAAGTACCCGAATCTTACCGCTATGGAATAATAACAAGCAAGAAGAACTGGAGAGTTCAATGAGATTGATGGTGGGGTGGCGAATTTGACATCCATATGGTGAACATGTGGTATGTGATCATCGGAAGTGCACAACCCAAGACATGTCCGTGGATGCGCATGGCTCGTCCCAGACGTCAGCGGTAACCACCAGAGTAACGAATCACACGACCATGTGATCCGCAGTGTGAATGCGAGCGTTGTCTCAGTCCCCATATATTCTCTGTCTTCTTTGCATTTTTTCTTCTCCCTACCTCCTCCGATACGCCAACTTACCTAACCCACGCATCCATCCACTCGTCACTCACTAAGACAGCGACTTACTGCTTGTTGCTTGCTAACGTACCGGACTCCAGCTATACAACTACTATACGCAGCAACAATCTCGGTCCCGCGATGGGCTGGTTCTGTTGCACCTGCGGAACCCACAACACCGGCGACAGCGCATCTGAAAAAGACCATACATGCATGACGGCTTGTAAGCACTGCAGACATAAGTGTTGCTGGAGCTGCGGTCTAGGTGAACCAGAGACGCCTGAAGAACCAGCGCCCTCACATGACCAACCCAATCAGGATCAAGTTCAACGTAATCGCAACCTGGTCGTCACGGAAGAGCCCCCAGAGTATCCGCGTGCTATGACTAGGATGTCGACTCCGAAGCCGCGGAAAATGGCGAAGAAGAAAGAAAAAGACGGTTGCGTTATCTTGTGAAGAAGCAGAAGAGAGGTAGAAATGTTGAGCGATGAATCGGTAATGTGAGACCGAGAAGGCATAGAGGTGAGGTAGGGGAGATCATTAAGAGAGACATGATTGAATACATGGAGTTCGGAATTCTGTACTTAAAGTGCCGCAACTGCTCCAATATACATGAATATGTCTTTCGCTCGCTCCAATGGCTGTTGATGACGATGAGGAAGGAGTGTGATATGATGTTGGAGTGTAGTCTCAAAGAGGCACAAGGGTCGCTTCAAGAAATCGGCCAGTCAGAATGAGCTTTGCGTCATGCTAGCGTCTTCTGCGATTCACCGCACATCACATACGTCCTCCTTGCCAAATTAGAAACCATCACATCGACAATGCGTGCGCAGATATCTGGAGTGGATTTTCCTGATATTGACTGCCTCACAAATATGTAACGATAGCACACGCAACTTCACATTGGTTGTGCCCCATGTGAAGCTGGTGAAGCCGGGGCAGGTCCCATAAACAACACGCGAAACCGCTCACCCAAGAATACAACAATCACGACCTCTTCAGCCCATTCCCGTTTCCTGTCACTGGCGGAACTTCTCTCCTTCCTCTTCCACCGGCCAAGATCCTGGTCCCCGGATCGACCTCGGCCCATAACCTGCGACGTCCAACGCCCCAAGACACGAAACCACAGCGCCGGTATTTCAAGCCTTCCGGAGACGGACGCGCCCCCATGCATAATTGCATGTACCGAGACTAGCACACGAGCCGTTTTTATGCTCAAGGAGAAAAGGGAGGGAACGACGCTGTTGGTGGCTTACTGTGCCGTGTCTAAGGATTGCGGCGTAGGTCGCAGAGGTGCGTTAGCGGATGCAGGTAATGTCGCGTGCAACAATGTTACCCGGTAACTCAGAGGACTCCTGAACAACAAAAAACTACTATCTAGCTCTGTCGACGAGTCACTGGAGTCGTGGATGGAATGTCGATCGGCGTTGTGAATCGTGAGAAGGGATCTGGGATCTACGTTGATAGACTGCCGTGGTGGCTGCCCCGCCCAGCTGTCAAAACACGTCGAAACTGCGCTGTAGAGTAGCAGCCCTACCGGGGGATCCTGTCCAATCGCGGCTTCCGTTCTACGCTACGAAATCCTGACGTGCAATGTGTCAGGTTGCGGGATCACTCTCGTTCCGGAACGTCACCGTGCAGCTCATTGCATGAAGGGAAGAGCTGGAGCAGCAGACTGACCTGAGCGTCCAAGTTTGCCCACATCGTCGGGCGTTGTGGGCATCCAATTTCGGGCCACAACCTGGTTTGAGCGGCACGATGGAAGTGAGCGTTATACAACACCACGCACGTGAAGAAGTCTGACATGGTGAAGACGGAGGGTGAAAAGAAGGTACGCCATGCCATTGGGGGTATTTCCTACCGAGAAGCGAACAAATGAAAGTAGACTACAACATTCTTGAACCGAATGTTACAATGGTAAGGACTGAGATGACCGTATCTGAGCCTTGCACCGCTATGTAAATATAATGGAATGTATATCAAACTTGTACAACAAGTGTATCAACGAAGCTAAAGAGCCAGTTTTGTCTGAACATAGACACGCTTCAACAATGATGCGATAACGTTTCGTGGCCATAAGATTATGGGAGCTTGCCAGCGAGCTCCACATATCGTGGCCAAGTGTTCGTGAATACGAGATACTTGATGCTGTCAAAAGCAGCATCGAAGATTTCTTCTGTAAACTCGCTCGGGACTATCGAGCGTGTGCTCGATGTTGAGGACGAGGTGAGGTTGGAGTCTATACTCGCTGGTCGGTTCAAGGTATCCTCCCATGGGCACACGACGTTTTCTCTGGCGATCGGTGACTTCGAGTCCTCTGGCGTCTGGCTGCGCGGCATGTACGGGTCGTATTCAACATCGGCGAACATGTTCTGCAGTGTCTTGAAGATCTTGTACTCGATGTTGATCGGTGCCTCCGCGGTGAAGGGGTTAATGAGCGTGTAGAAAAGCAGAGATGCTTCGTTGAACATCTGCCGCCGTTGTGCGGTAGTAACAATCCTGAGGCTGCCCCACTTCTTCTTGAAGTTTCGGACTTCGCGGAGGAAGATACAGTTCTCGGCTGTGAATTCACGGGCTGCGGCCCAGGCGATGAGAGGTTCAATACTGTGTTGGATAGTGAATTCCAGAGACTGCATTGACGTTTTACTTTTGATCTCCTTGGTGTAGATCGGGATAGACGATTTCTCAGACATGTGTGAGTGGTTTGAGGTAAGGGACTCAGTTTCCGAGATCGAGAATCGTCTGTTCGGGCGGACTCTTAATGCGTCTCGGAGTGGTATGATGATCAGCACCTGTTGGCAAACTACTAGTGACGGTATGAACCTGTCATGAGATTAGTAAATATAAGGAGGCGAAGCAGATTGACTGCACATACCACCCAGCTGGCGCAAAGAACGTGTTGATGGCTTGGATTTTTGGCATGTCTGAGTACGTGAAGGCGATCCAAAGTGGCGTTCCTGGAAGGCTAAAGATAGTGTAAGCAACATGAAGGACACACGGTGCGGACATACATACCCAGCAACAATGGCAAGTCTCGTCTGCCAGGCCCATGAGTGCACATCCTTGATGTTGCGGATCTTCCATAGTATCCACGGTCCAACAACCATTGTCCAGAACAATTGCACCAAGATTGAAGGAATCCTGGGGAACAGTTAATGAGATAGTTATACGGATGTATTGAAGCAACATACCATTCGCCCCCTCGGCGGCACTCGAGATAATCGGTAGGAACTCCAAAGAAACCATAACTTCCGTGGAAGCGACGGGAGCCAAAGAACAGCATGATAACGGGCAGGAACTACTCTAGTTAGCGATATGCACATTCGGGCACTGCAAACAGTCACCTACCGTGACCACCAGTCCGACCAAAGTACCAAAGTATACTTTCTTTGCCGCATCAAGATCTCGCCACGCTTCGTACAGGCCGAGAGGGGTGTACGATATCCGTTTCCTACGCGCACCTTCCAGAAAGTTACGCGTCATTCGGCGCTGGCTCTCGTAGGCCGTGAGCACCTTTGCATTGCAAGCTATGAAGACTTAGTATGCACCGGATGCTACACTGGACCATAGACTTACCTTGAAAGAATGCCATGCCAGCCGGGAGAAACACCGACATGATCCAGAACTCGGCCGAGCACGGGAAGAGGCCATTCCAAGGATACACAAGCAGGACAAGGACGAGATAGATGTGCAGCATGAGCACTGCTGCAAAGACGGCCTTCATATTTCGTATCTGCAAACAAAAGGCCTCTCTACGTCGGTGTAGGAAGAAAAGCTCAACACTCAGGAACAGCGTGTATAGTACCGCAACGACAATGTAGCCGACACCAAGAGCGTCAGTGTTGGCCCTTGTGGTGCCATCGCGCCCGAGTTGTCGTGGGCGTAAGAGAGGCGCCATACTGGTCATGCTGTGGGTACCAAGCGGATGTGATAGTTTCGATTGACAGTCGACAAAGTGTGTATGAGGATTTGAACGTTAGGCTCCTTCTCTTACTTAATAGAACGAAAGTGGGGACGTGTGGTGGTAGGAGTGCAGGTAGCTTGTACCAAGAAGACGGGACAGGTCATGCAAAAGTCACACAGGCGAAAAGAGCGGCACACAACTGCAAGGGAAGACGGGAAGACGTAAGGAGTATTAAGACTGCCTCGCACATGGGTCTGGTGAAGAAGACAGCAGGATGAGTTTAGCTGCAGCTGGGGGTGGCCTGAGCGGGCAAGGGATTGCTCGACGGTAAAATGGGTCGATGCTACTGAGCCAGTAGAGCTAGTGATTGTTCCTGGTGTAACTGGAAGGGTTCGCATCCTTTCCAGACCGTAGGGACGGACGCGTGAACGCCATGGCGGGAAGATATGTCACGACGACTGCCATGGGTGCACAGGCTGCTACCCTGCCATACTGCGACTGCGGAGAGTAATCTGACGGCCGCTTTCAAACATGCTGGTCAGTATGCAGTCCACCCACTGGTGTGTAAACGGTAGCAAAACGGGCGGGATGAGAGGGTTGGATATGGGGTAGATCATGTTCTGGTTCGTGCTGAATCGTCGCACCCGAGATCAGACATCGGTGGTTTCGGCGCAACTTCCCAGGAACGCCAGAATGCCCCCTCATCACCACAACACTAATCCAACGTGATCGTGCGTCTTCATCGCTACGTGCACTTGAAGACAATTGATTGCGGCTTCTTCCCGTTGTAACTCCAACCCCAAACACGTCGCTTCCGAAGTCTGGTTGTGATGACTGGATGCCGTGGCAGCGGGGACTGTGCTCAGATCTCCATCCGCAGCACGCGCTGCATCCTGCGGCTATAGCAATTGGCCTATTGACACAAGTCGATTTCGCGTACACGGGAAGATCCATGCAATACTGTTGTTTCATTGCTCTTTCGCACCTCTTTCCATTGACCGGCAGAAAGTCTGACATTCATGCGTTCTTTTATCCCTCGCGACTTCGAAAACATCGCGCTACGTCGTATTGTGCGCAGGACTCCTGTCAGTCTCAGAGGTTTCATGTCAGTCTTCTAGAAGCCAGATACGCTGCTGTCGTCGATGCTTGAGCATGGCTGTCAGGCGCTGTCCGTCGGACACAGCATCCTCTTTTGGATACCTCCGCCGCATCCTTGGACAATGCAACAAACCGCGCAAACCTCTCAGACCAAGGCGCACGGCAAACCTGATCGACTACAATCATCTGATATGGGGAAGCGTGCGGTGAGACAGTATGTCCACTATGGCTGTACCGTGACGGTAGGTTGTGGATGCTTTCCGGCCGTCGGCATGCCGCGTCACCATGAAAGAGTTAGGTTTCGACGACGAAGGCGGCGAGTAGCATACTGAATGTGTGACTTCGGCTGCCTGAATATCGATTCAGCACCCGACCGAGTCAAGAGCGGCTTCTCCACTCAATTCCTGCGAACGTGATCACGTACAAGGATACTGTCGAGAGCTCGCGAGTCGTGCAACCTTTAAATCTAATGAATTCACGTACATATAGATTGTTGGGGTAGGCCACTTCATATCTCGCTGTATCTATCCATGAACCCGGTTCCCCCCACCGTTCGTGTGTGATACTGTCGAAGTAACGCCGTAGCACTTTGATGTTGACCTCACTTTATAGCCATCAAGATCAGATGTCATCACTGCAGCCTAGAGGATTTCAGCAAAGGTTACACACAAAAGTACTACACGCTTTCAATTTATCTCACCATGTTCGGCGTTGCTGCCTTGGCGTTGTGCGTCCACGTAGCGTTCCGATCAACTTTGTTGAGAGCAAACAAAAGTTCACCGTCAATGACATGCGACACCGTATCATCCGCTGAAGGCAGACACAAACTGTGACCTGGAGTCAATCCAAACATAAGTTGGATGGGAAGTGGGCATTTCGTGTGCAAGGCTACTGTAACTCAGGTACGCTCGGTATCCTTACGTTGCCTTTCCATTACGACGTAATATCCACTGAATGCTTCCCCTTTGCACTAATGCCTCACGCTCAGTTAGAAGAACTTCATTCAGTCTATTCCACTGCTATTAAGTGTCACGAGACGTTGAACTTCATAACGACTGCGTTTACCTTGAATTGCGAGGAAGTAGTTGCGGCGTAATAGTATAGCCAGAATAGGATGCGCGAATAGAATCAGCTTCCACTCTGCTCAATATATTTTGCCCGCGAACTCTGGTTCAACTATGTATATGCGCAGTCTCCACTTTTTGGCTTATCATGTACGATATCCCAGAGTCAGCGTCATCATGACATAAGCAACACTCCAACTGCCGAGGCTGCCGGTTGTCGCGATCCATGACCCTTTCGTGTGCATTCCTACAGGGACCTATGCCATGTCATCGACGGTAATACAAGACTGCATCCTGGAGCAGATCATAGCCGTCTCAGAGCTTAATATGTAGTATCACCCATGTTGAGCCACTGGCTCTCAACCTCAACATCTCCACACTACACTCGTCCGTTCGAAATACGTTACGATGGCGCCAGCAAAACCCAAGGATATTGTAATCGTAGGGGGATCTTTAGGTGGCCTACTGACCGGTGTCGCATTGAAGCGTCTTCGCAAGGATCTCAACATTCGCATCTTCGAACGTAATCCGACGCCGCTCCTCCAGGACCAGGGCGCTGGTGTGGTGGCCGGGCAAGACGTGCAAAAGTTCTTCAAGACGTACGACCGAAGCCAAACTACGTTTACAATTCCAAGTCACCAACGACTTTATCTCGATAAGGAAGGAAATGTGATAAGCCGCCACGACCAAGAGCAGCGCATGACAAGCTGGGATCTGCTGTATCACCTCCTGCGCACCAATTATGATGGTACTGAGACCGACTATGCGAAGGCCCCTGTGACGGAAGAAGGGGAAGGCAAGGCGTCGTATGAGTATGGGTGTACGGTCACGAGCGTTGCAGCACCAAAATCTTCATCGACCTCGCAATTGGATTTCTCGGAGCCCGTCAAGATCACCGTGCAACACAAATCTGGGGAGGTTTTCTCGACTGAAGCAGACCTTGTCATCGCAGCCGACGGACCCAGTTCCAAGATACGCGCCGAATACTTCCCTGACGTAAAACGCAAGTACGCCGGATACGCAGCATGGCGCGGCACAGTACCCGAAACGCAGGTCTCTTCGGCTGCTACAGAAGTCTTCGTTGAGAAGTTCTCATTCTACCATACTAAGGGTAGTCAGATACTTGCGTATACGATACCAGGAAAGCATGGAACCACCAAACCCGGTGAGCGACTGTTGAACTGGGTCTGGTATGTCAACTATGTAGAAGAGTCACCAGAACACATCGAGCTCATGACAGACAACGAGGGGAAGAGACATCACATCACGCTCCCTCCAGGTGGAATCAAAGAGGATGTATGGAGACGACAAAAGGATTTAGCGAACAAGATGCTTCCACCACAGTTCGCTGAGCTCGTCAACAAGACTGAGGTACCTTTCGTACAAGCTATCACAGACGTTGTCGCACCGTCTGCTTTGCTAGAGAGCGGCAGGGTGCTGTTACTCGGCGATGCGCTGGCGGGATTCAGACCACACACAGCGGCGAGTACAAACCAGGCAGCTCTAGACGCTATGAAGCTTGCTGGCGCTGTTGAGAAGATCATCGAGGGAGGAGGAATGGAAGTGCTCAAGCAGTGGGAAGAAGAGGTAATGGAATATGGTAAAGAGATGCAAAGTCACGGTGTGCAAATGGGCAACCGAAGTCAGTTTGGTGAGCATCCGATGCAAAG
>JAESFQ010000328.1_pt1 | contig 17187 bp, 18 predicted proteins | sample 9269431 | NCBI WGS metagenome assembly JAESFQ01 (sample SAMN14502588, study PRJNA617103) | algae metagenome | isolation source: Plectolyngbya sp. WJT66-NPBG17 and co-occurring heterotrophs from well... | place: USA: Mojave Desert, Joshua Tree National Park, California | collected 2006-08-06
GGTCAGCATGTGGTGCGATTAGAGGACATGGCAAAGGGTCGGACAGGGTAGGGAGGCCATGCGCCATGCAGTCGCGTGCACACATGTCGACTCGCCTACCCGGAACCGTGCCTCCACGCCCCAACATACCAGAGAAGTAGTGTCTCCACAGCGGACGGATCTTGTCCTGGCCACCGACGTCCCAGACGTTGAATTTGGTGTTCTTGTATGTGACGGTCTCGACGTTGAAGCCGACGGTCGGGATAGTGGTTACGTCCTGGTCGAGCTTAAGCTTGTAAAGAATAGCTGAGGGAAGTTAGCGACGGTGTATGGGGTCGAGGGGTGGTGTTGCTGGCATACTGGTCTTTCCCGCGGCGTCAAGGCCAAGCATCAGCAGGCGCATCTCCTTGGATCCGAAGACCTTGGCCATCATCTTGGATATTGACCCTCCCATGGTGTCGGCTACTTGCTATGGATGTTGTAGTAGAGAGTAGGCGGTATATCGGCGATAGCGAGCTGTAGCTAGTGCGCAATGGGGTGCAGTCAGACGTGTGATAAGGCGTCGTAATGGTTGTGAGGTTGTGAGATTGGGGTGTTGGTGGGAGAGGGTGTCAAGATGTAAGACGAAGACGGTAAAAGGGATCAGAGTCAGTTGGCGACTCGGGTCAAAGTCTCGCGTGAGCGCTGGCGTTCATGAAATGAGGTTTCAAGCTGCTCAGGAGTGAAACGACAGTAGGCGCGTTGCAGATCCCAGCTGCCAAATGTCTGTGCTCCGCCCAACGGCTTGATCGTGACAGGTTCATCCTACACGCCAACCACACACCACCACACTACCTCTTCTCCTGCTTTTGCTAGCCAGGAACAAAAAAGGGGCAACGTCCGTCTACGGCCTTTGATTGCGAATCTTGGATAAGATGAAGCAAAGGGTCTCTGCATGCGTTACTCGCTACGCCTACATGCGCGTCTGCTGCACCAAATCTGCAGCTAGAGATATAGTTCCTCTCAGCGCTCCATGCCGTGTGACTTTGCCGCCGCCGTTCGATTCACCGCATGCCGGCAAACGCAGGTACGCGGCGCTACTCCTCCTGAGATTGATGAAGCCGTAGGGTCTTTGCCGCTCGCATGGAACCTTCGCGATGCATGTACACCACCGTGTTTCCGTGACGTACCCCGATCGTCCCGTTGTGCTAGTTTTCCTTCCGTCTTTAGTCTCTGCTATAGCCGAGTCAAACATCGTCAAGGCCCGATAGGTCGGTCGAGGCAAGCGGAAGTACACAGTTCTTCTGTGATGTTACACTCACAGCTTCCCTCTTACCGCCTCGTTAAATGCTACTTCGCGTAGCAGGTATTTTGTTGCAAGGCCTTTACAGTAACCACGCAAGTTTAGTCTAGTATATCGTGACGTGTTACACTGTGCGGACCATGTGTCGAAAGAAGTACATCTACCGAGTGCGAGGGATTACTGAATCGGGGACGAACCCTGACGCCAAGCCCAAAGCAACTGTGAAAAGCACCGTGGTCAAGCCCGAACCAGTAGTGGTGCCGAAAAGGACTGTGGGCGTAAAGTTTCGGAATACGCGAGCCGCTCAATAAGCTCACGGAGAGCGTTTTCCCATTCGAGTACTATTCAATACTCTCTATGCCATGTATTGTCCACCGCAGGTATCTCAACATGCACCCAACACTCTACAATCACCCTACGCCGACCACATATACAACAACCCTACCTTATCGCAAATCCTTTTAGAACCCATCATCAATACCCCTGCTCTTCTCTGCCTCCCGCCTCTCATTGTTAACAGTCCACCACCACTCATGTGTTTCCCAGCTAGTCTTTCCAGACTCCTCGTCCCACGGCTTCGGGCTCAAGATGTAATGCACATTCTTGACCTCGTCGTCCCTCCAAATCTGATCATGCACGCCCTTTGACCGCAAAGTCTTCAGCGCATTGTACGTATAAGGCAGCGTGACCCAGCGCCCGTTGAACAAATCACCAAGTAGCGATTGGTCGGCGAAATCGTAGGACCCAGATGTCTCGTTGGAGAGCTGTTCAAGGATGAGGTTATAGGTAGCGAGCGAAGGATTTACGACTTGTAGGCCGCCGTTGGGCATGCGCAGACCGGCTGTCGAGGGTGCGCCCGTGTGTTGTGCCGTCTCGGGGTCGGAATGTTGCGTCGTGAACGCGCAGTTCTCTGGTATCCTACGAACCAAGTCAGTTTACATGTCGCGTTGTGTCTAGAGTGTTCAGAAAACATACCAGTCCTTGGGATAATGCGGCTTCTTGAGCGGATTGCAAACGCACGCATGGCTCGCAGCAAATACCCTGTTGCCCTTGCCGCCCGTACTCGGCGCATCCAACTCCAACTCCATCAGCTCATCCATGTTTCTCAAAACCAACATATCGCTGTCTAGCTGTACCACTCTGTGGTATTCCTCCAGCGAGAAGGGCGTCAATTTGCTCCAGCAATCGTAGAAGCGCGGGTCCTGGGTGAAGTCCTTCTGGACTTTTGGCAGCAGATACTTGACATGTTGCTTCGGTATGCCACGCTCATCAAGCGCCTTGTGGCCTTCTTCGGGGAAGGTATCCGTGTAGAGAGCGATGAGGGGGTACTTTGTGCCGTGCTTCTTGAGCGAGTAGTCGAGGGTAAGGAGGCCGGTGAGGTATGCCGTGTTGGTGATGAGAGTCGTCCACACTGCACCGACGTTAGCATATGAATCGCAAACAACGCCCCGCCAAACTTCCAATGTACCTTTCTTTGCCTCTACACCCGCCGCCGGCTTCGTAGTCGCACTTGAAGTCTCCTGCATATTGCCTGTTATACGTAGATAAACGAAATAGCGCGCGCCAACAAGGTTTCACACAATGTACAAGGTCAGTACAAACGACAACAGTAGGTTAGCAAAGCGATCAAACCGCGCCATCCTCGGTCGCATATTATGGCGTTTGTCAATAGAGGGGTCGAGAAACAGCCGCTAATCTATGAAGGAACGATCGTACCAAATTGGGTAACCAATCTGGACCCCTCAAGTGCTTAGAAAAGGACACTAAATTCGCCTCGGAGGTCCGATCTCGCGTCCCTGTCGACATCGTCACCACATGCTCCATCGCGGACGCTTGTACGTTTCCGACATGCACGTTTACTGACCGCTGACTATTCCACCGAAAATAATGGACTGGGTGTTGTGACGACTCCTGGCCGCTGTCTTGTGTGTCATAGGTTTTCTTCCATCTTGTGTTAAATGAATTTTCTTGGGCTGGAGGCATGATTCCGATATCGTACTGGAGAACAGCGACGCGACAATGGCTACCTCAGCCCTGAACTCGATTGATTCGAAGCCGGCTGCGACCGCGCTGATAGCTACGGCTGATGAGCCGAGAAAGTCACCCAAGCACTACCGCGGCTTTGTCGCTGGTGTGTTCAGTGGGATTGCAAAACTGTCTGGTAAGCATGCATTTCCCCAGCTCACGTCTCCAACATGGCTAACGAGACCAGTCGGCCACCCCTTCGACACCGTCAAAGTCCGCCTCCAAACAACCGAGAAATCGCATTTCAGAGGCCCCGTAGACTGTCTCATGCAGACGTTGAGGAAGGAGGGGTTCGCGGGGCTATACAAGGGCGCTACACCGCCGCTGGTAGGATGGATGTTCATGGACTCGATGTATGTGGATATCAACCTCTTAACCGCTGAACATGTCTCAATACTAACACTGTAAAGTATGCTAGGCTCCCTAAGCGTATACCGCCGCGTCCTCAACGACCGAGTCTTCAACCCCCCTTCACATCTGCGGTTCGGCGAGCAGCAGCGTAAACTGCCCGTATACGGTCACGCGTTAGCCGGAACAATGGCAGGATGGACAGTGTCCTTTATTGCCGCGCCCGTCGAACACATCAAGGCACGTCTGCAAGTGCAATATGCCGCCGATAAGAGCGCTCGTCTGTACTCCGGACCCATCGACTGCCTGAAGAAGATATACACTGGCCACGGAATGCGGGGTGTATACCACGGTCTCAGCGCAACGCTCCTCTTCCGCACATTCTTCTGCTTCTGGTGGGGGACGTACGACCTCTTTACACGGCAGCTGCAACAGCGTACCTCGCTTTCTGCCCCAGCCGTCAATTTCTGGGCCGGAGGGTTGTCGGCGCAAATCTTCTGGTTGACGAGCTATCCAAGCGATGTGATCAAGCAGCGCATCATGACGGATCCGCTCGCACAGAGAAGATTTCCCACGTGGAGAGATGCCGCGAAAGCGGTCTACCGGGAGCAGGGCTGGAAAGGATACTGGCGAGGTTTCGTGCCCTGCTTCCTGAGAGCGTTTCCAGCCAACGCCATGGCATTAGTGGCGTTCGAAGGTGTCATGAGGAGTTTGCCAGAATAGAGCGACGCATTCACTCGACTTACATTCCCGTACCGTTTTAGACTTAGCGACGACCTCATAGCATTGTGATACCACCCTGTAAATGAAAGATGTATTATCTAGTCATATTCGACATAGCAGGAATATGATTTTCTTGTCATCATCTCATGAAGTCGTTGTCATAGTCTGTTTTTGCCCATTTCATAGTTTGCCCTTGCCATCCTCAAGCTCGCAGAACGCCTTGAAGGTTACTAGACCTTCTGCGCCCTCCTCATCCTCAGCATCGACATCGCTCTTGATGACAACCTCGGCTGTGGCACCGACAAAGTAGACGAAACCTTCCTTGATCTCCTCCTCCTTTGGTCCCACGCTAATCGTTCCCTTGCCCTTGGTGCAGAGAATGATGCTTGGTCCATCAATCGGATCAAAGGTCGCCTTTCCACCAGCCCGATTGATCGCAGTTCGTACTACAGCAAACTCAGGGATCGGTGGGTTGTACAGCTTGTTGCTGCTGTTGGAACTATACGCCGGCGCGTTCAACCTAACGTGTGAGTAGTCTCTGGGCTCCATCTTTTGCTCGCTAATCGGCGCATAACTGTACGTCAACATCTTTGTCAAGTTATCCACGTCCTTGAACTTTGGTGTGAAACCTGCGCGTACAACGTTGTCGGAGCTCGCCATGCACTCGATGATGTCGCCAGAAAGGTAGGCGTGGATGTCGTCAGCCTTGAGGAACATGGCCTCGCCGACGTCGAGCTTGACGTAGTTCAGGAAGAACTGGACGAACAGACCAATGTCACCGGGAAATTGAGAGTTGAGACGGATGACGAGGTCTGAAAGCTCTTTGCCGGTGTTGGAGGGTGGGCCACCGTCTGCGAACTTCTCGCCCTCAGACTTTGCTGCCTCAACAAGCTCTTCACTGGCAGATGCCAGCGCATCCTTGTCCGCGTTCATGAGCTTTGTAAAGGCAGATTGCAAAGCCTTCTTGTTCTCCTGCACATCCTCTTCCTTGTCAGACGTTTCCTTGCCGCTGATAGTATCCTCGAACTTCTTAGCCTCTTCTTCGCCAACTAACTTGCGCAACGAAGGAACGGTCTTCAAGAAATGAGCGATTTCGGCGAGGGGTCGGAAGCCGCAGAGGCCGTCGAAAGGCGTGACCGCAATCGTCATTTCGGGCTTATGGTTGTCATCTAACGAGACATCAGTATTCGTGTTTGTAATCTCTGTGGCGACGCTGACCTGGGTAGTTCTTGGGATCGCTCTTATGTAGCTGTTCAGCGAGCTTCTTGTTCGGGTGTGCCTGGATGCTCAGGGCCTTGTTGATGGACAGGACCTTGAACAGGAATGGGAGCTTGTTCTCATAGCGCTCGGCGATCTCTGTAGATAACAGGGCTTGATTTTCTTGGACGAGGTCGAGAAGTGTTCGCTTGGTCTCGAGATCTTTGGAAGGAAGCGACGGGTGCGTGCCCATCCATAGCTGGGCGTGTCAACGACGCGTCAATCGCAGGCCCATGTTCCGTACCTCGGCATATGGCTTCTCCTCCTCGATGGAGAAGTCTGACGCTGTCGCAGCGTGAAACTTGGCGGCTGCGGAGTCTTTACCGACTTTCCCTAGGTGGGTTCAGCATACCGCTCGAGCAAATGTGAGTGAAGACGCGGGGCTGCGCACCCCAGTCGTAGCTGTTTACACCTGGAAATGGTCAATTGGTATTTCTCTATCTGTCTTGGCCTATCTTGACCTACCGCATTCTAATCTGATAAGAGGGTTCCGCATCTTGAAACGATTTCGGTCGAGTGTGGATGTTGCGTGTGTATGGCGATGCCGCGATTTGGTAGCGGAGCTCTCGGCGGGGTCCGCTTGTTTGGTCCCGCACAATCGTCACTCAGCCGTTGGTTTAAGCTCATGGAACCAACCCCTCTTCCGTTGCTAGCGTATCCTACCCTGCATCCAGCGGACTGCAGGCGCCGGCATTGATCATCTGCTGCTGCTTCTTTTCCCTCTACCTCAGTTTGTCGCTTCCACACTACCACATGAACTACCTGCAGCGCTTCAGGTAACACGAAAAGAGCTGGGGAGTTGACCGGCCACAACTTCCATCCAGATGGCAGCCCGTAGCAGGCCTCGTGGTCAATTAAAGGAAGAGTTCGATGAGGAAAGGGCCCTATGGAACTCGATCAAAGCCGACGGACGGCGTGTTGATCAACTTATGGTACGGGACACACTTTCTTGATCATCACTATCATTGCAATTGGTATCTCAACTGTCATCGCCATCATTTGCTCCTAATGAGCGAAATACCGCCGAATCTTCGTGATTCCACAGGCTACGTGGGTCACAGCCGAGATGATTACGGACGTCGTCCCCGAGAAGACCCAACGGAGCGGCGCATGTGGCAAGACATCAAGGCAACGGGCAAACGCGTCGACGAGTACACTGTATGATGTACAAGCACATACCTTATCGCATGCTTTGCCCTATTCTCGACGGAAAAAAAACATCTGTTCCCTTGCTGACCTACCGCAGAAAGAGTCGGATGCCTTGCAGGAGAAAATTGCCGCTCTTGTCGCAGAACAGTCTGCTCGTCAAGGTTCGTCAACATCTTACTGACTACTATATGATCGACCCACTGAGCTGACACGACTAGACCGTGGCGAGGAGACCTCAGCACGCATCGACGACGAGCTTGAAGATCTTCTGCGTGACAACATCCGTAATCTTAATGAAGCACAAACCCTTCTCCAGCCTGTCGAAGGTGGCAATGACGTATCCACCCAGATGACACTACTGGCCGCCCTCCGTCAGTCGGAAGAGGCCCCACCATCAGCATCACGAGCCACCAGCGTTGGGCACGGAAAGTCTGGACGCGACCGCCAAGGCAAGCGGAAGCTGACCGACAACATCGATGACCGCGACAGCATGGTTGCGGATAGTCCTGGAGGTCCTAGCCCAAAGGTTGTCATCAGCAGCCAGAAAGATCGACTGGTAGCCAAGTCGGGCAGTAGCAGAGCAGGATCGGTACCTGTTGCGAGAGAAGGCAGCGTGAAGATGGACGAAGACGACTCGGGTAAGGGTAAGATGGTTCTTCCTTCTTCCAAAACCAAGCCCACGATCAAGTACAAGACCAAGCGTTGAGCTGTACTTCGCTATCGGCGTTCTTCTTAGACGGCAGACGATACCCACTGGCATATTTCCTTACGGCTTGTTCGAGGTTTAGTCGGATAGGCAAGCTCATAATCTCACCTCATCTGATCTCATATGTCTTTTCAAGTGCTCATGCCACCATGTACCATCCCTTCTATCACAGCGCCCTTTTACACTCCCACTCATCATCCCATGTCCCTTCAGACTCACGCCAGCTGACCAAAACGTCGCAGAAATTCGACCGCGTTTGTCGCCGCAGACAGAGGTTCTCTACCGAAACAACGCGAAGAACCGCTCTTCATCGTCCACCATGTCCTTCGAAGGTGAAGGAATTCTATGTCGCGTAACATCCGTCATCGGCGAAGGAAAGCAACGTCGGTACGAAATCATTGATGCTGATCCGGACCCCCCGACACCATCAGTACCATACCGTGCTTCTGTCAACCACCTGATACCCATCCCACCACCCTCGTCAAATACCACACTTCCGGACCTTAACAAAGGGAAGAACGTGCTCGCTCTCTACCCTGGTACCACTACCTTCTATAAGGCGGAAGTAGTGGCTGTATGGAGACAAATTGATGGCAAGGTCAAGAAGGAAGACGGTGGCAAGGAAGGGGAGATGGTGGACAATCTCGTCAGATTGAGGTTTGAGGGTGAGGACGAGGCGGATCGCGAGATGAGCGTCGAAAGGAGATATGTGCTGCCTGATCGATGAATGGGTAGCACGTCTGCTCTTTAGGGGATCAAACAGACTTTTTGTCAGACTAGCCTTGTATAGACCCTGACTATAGCTTGTTGGATAATAGTGAGAGGGTGTTGATTACCATGGACTAGTTGGCAGATACCGCTTGCAATGTATTTTTTTGCTTTGAGACTCTCGCATAATTGAGACACGCTTTGGTTATCCAATACTATCGATATTACCATTTCAAATTTGCATTTCTCTTGCAACGATTTGTGATTTAGTCCACCCACAACATTGGAGGTACTTGATACAGCCAAGCCACTAACGCCCAAAGCATGCAAGCGTTGTCTTGATGCGCCTCAGAGCGCATCGCCAGTCCAAAGCGTCAAGACTCCGCAACCCAAATCAACTTGACCCCACATAAGACGCAGTACGCACTTTATACCTCGATCGGGTGTCGCGTTACCAAGAAGGTCTTGATAAGCGCCTACATCCCACCATCAGGCTTCCAATCCAATCACACGCGCGACTATCGACGCCGCCAACTCCACCAACATCCGCAGCTATCTAATCTGCACTACCCGCACACACCATTGCCGCCATGAACAACTACTCTTTCCTGGAGTCATCCCAACAACAAGCAGCCCAGCAACAGCAACAACACAATCAAAACCGCCTACCACCCTCTCCCTCACATTCACAAGCCGGCAGTATTGCAGGATCCCAAATCAACGGCGGCGGCCAAAACGGCATTCCGATGGTCAATGGCTTGCCGAGCGGCGGTCAGCAGACGGATATGAACCATCTGTGGGCAGTGGTGCAGCAGTTGAGTCAGTTGCTGGAGGAGAACAAGGCGCAAACGAGGGGTATTGTCGAGGGTGTCGCTGCGATACAAGGGAGGGCTGCGCAGGAAGAGGGTGGTGAAGTTGGTGGTGGTCTCAATTTGAGAGGGGGAGGGGGAATGGGTATGAGAGATGTTAATGGGGAACTAAACGGTATGTATGGCCTGCTCCGAGAGGGTTGAACGACCACATTCGCCTGGTTCCAAACGAATCATAGACTAACACCTCTCACAGCAGCGACAGTCGCAAATCTCCAGTCACAACTCTCAAACGCACAATCTACCATCGCCTCCCTGACCTCTACCAACACATCTCTCTCCGCACTTCTCACCGACTACGAATCCGCTTTGACCCTTCTCCTCGATAAACTACGTCCCTACGCCTACTCTCAGACCTCCGCCATGCTCGCTCTGCACAAACACTACCAAGGACTCCTAGACCAAGAGCGCTCAACATCTATGGCACTGCGACTCGAGCACGCAGACTGGCAGGCCGGGTTGAGTCGCGTCGCGGAGAACGCAAGGAACGCACTACGATGCCAAAGTGAAGTTGAACAAGGGCTCAGGGGCAGATGCAAAGAGTTGGGCGAAGAAAACCGGGTGTTAAGACGCATGGTGGGATGGGAGGAGAGGGAAAGCAGTGAAGACGAGTTCGAGGAGAAGGCATAAACTATATCTTACGAGATGAGCATGGGTGGTGCATGCTTGAAGTGTGTTTGTTATGCATAGCGTCGGCGTTTTGGGATATCACGAGATAGTCACGATTAAGGAGGAGAGCATGTTGGACTAGCAGCAGGCGCTCTTCACGCAGAGTAATTGAAGCCTCTATGACGTGTGTGATGATTGCAACGTTTCCGGCAATGCGATTATACGGGATGCGAAGCCATGGTAGGCTCGGGTTTGGTAAGTGACCAACAACGATGATGGCTCTCAAGCGAATCCTTCCGCCATGCACCCATGCACCATCTCATCAGTATCACGTTTCGCCTCCTCACAAGCCACTGTTGATTAAGATGACTCAATGGATGATTTCACGATAGGCATTACATCGTCGTTAGCTGAACGGAGCACATGAGCAAGATGCATATTCCTCATTTTACAAAACGATAGTTATTCTACGGTCTTGATAAGCGGCCGCGTAGCCGTTAGTCGACTACACGCATTCCAATACCACATACTTTTTCCCCTATCATCGGAACCAGATCCCTAGAAAGCGAGGCGTAAGCTGGTGTTTCATTCCCATCCATGCCCAAGGGCTGGCACTTGGGGGTCTTTGACCGATGGCTATTGGGAGGCACAATGATGGAACAAGCAAGCAGCTAGAAACATGGAGAGTGGGTTGTAGTTATGGAGAGAAGATGACAGCGGACAACACGATAGGATGAACAATTCGATTAGTATGCCGTACTAAACTATGTGTTGGCCAGAATGGCTTTATGCTATAGATATACAAAGAATAGACACTTGAGCTGATGAAAACGCTCCAGCACCTCAATTATTAAACTCGACTCGAATCAACAGTTCAGATGTTATACCAGTCTCCACTTCCCAGTGTCCCCCAACCCTTCCATCATATACACCTGAACGCCCCACCCCCAAATCCTCAATCCTCAATAGCAAAGTCATTTCCATCGTTCCCCTCTCCACCCGTTCCACCCCTCTCTCCCGGCGCAAAGATATCCGGATTACGATTCTTCAGCGCCGCAATCTGACTCTCTTTGAACATCTTAAACTGCTGCGGATCTTCCCTTTCCAAATTCCTCAACTCTTCCGCGTTCTCCACGACGCTATTGAAGGCCTGCTCCCAGCCTTTGCCCTCAATCATATGCCTCATCTCGTCGCCGCTGTAATTCTGGAAGTATGCGCGCAGGGTGCGAAGGTGTTCGGGAAGACCTTGATCATCTGCTGTACCCGAGATGAAGGAGACGTGGTTTTCGGAGACGTCGGGTGTCGTGGGACGCGATGGATTGAGGAGACCGGTACGTACGCGGTGGCCGAAGCGATGGAGACGCCCTTCTTCGAGCGACATATGGCGGGATGCGAGAGAGACGTCAGAATTGTGGCGCGAGCGCAGGGTAGAGGGCTCGTCTTCGTCAGATTCGGCGGCTGTGAAGTCTGTTGAGATGCTGTTTTCGAGTGTAGGTACAGCGGAGGTGGGTGGCGAACTGCTAAGTTTGGAACTGGTAGTGGAAGCGGCATCAGATGTTTGGAGACGTGTTTCTGGGTACTCGTCTTCGAAGCGTTGGATCATGCCTTGTAGTGTTTGGTCTAGGAAAAGCAAACGACCTATCAAAAAGTTAGCCACATCGATACAGCGGAAATATCATAGAACGTACGGTAGTTCACGTCATTGCCACTCTTCGACTCTCTGATGAGTGCAGGCTGGATCCTTGATCGTGTATTCCGCGCAGTCTCGAGAAGATCCTTGGACATGGCTCTCGCCTTGCTCGGTTCCTCGAGCACAGGTACTCTGTTCCTACTTCTGGGAGTGGAAGTACCACTTGCCGGAACTGACACCCTTCGAAGATCGCTTTCTTTGTGAGAAAGACAGTAGCTGAGCGCTTTAGCAATGCCTGTGCCACCGACAATGTAGTCGTTGTCTGCAGCATTTGACCCATTGTCGATATCCTTGTAATCGTTGTCTTCTGGACCGACAAGACGCATCAGAATATCCGGAACCTCGACTTGTTTTGGCGCTGCACGAAGCTCTGGCACTTCGTTGATGGACTCAATGTTGCGCAAACAGTACGCGACGACTTGCTTGGCAAGTGCCTTTATAACTTCACCTTGTTCCGGGGCTGGTATATCGACATCGACACAAATGAGCGACTTGGACAGCTTGGCCGCCAACGTTAGCGACGCATATAATGCAGCAGCTTCTTCTTGTGTCTCTTCATCAGTCGAGGTCGCGACGCGCGTTATCTCGGGGTTCTCGAGAATGTTGATGTGGGCGATATGAGGACAGTCCGGCAAGATCTCCGCGATGGCGATCGCATCTTCGGGCTTCATGTCGACATTCATGAGATGTATCCGCTTCAGCTCCTTAAACTGCGGCATGTATTTCCTAAGGAGAGAAAGTGACGTCTGCCCTAGGAAGAGACCCCTGTTATGCGAGAGGTCCAGGAATTTGAACGACGGTAGGGAGATAAGTGTTGGTATGAGTGTCTTGAGTGCCTCTGGAGTGAGACCAGTGTCCTGCAAGCACAGTGCCCAAAGTGGGCTGTTCTGGCAGTGCTTAATGCTGTCGCAAATTTTGCCCATCAATGACCGTAGGTCGTTTCCTCCAAGATCAATGCCCTGACAGACACCAGAGCGCAGGTAATGCAGAATGTGTTCTAGACCTTCGGCGTCGATATCGTTCGTCGCCAGACTTAGGCGTTGGACACCGCTAATGACACAGCCGTCGATAATTTTCCGGATGCTGGAGGAGTCAAGGTTGCATTCGGCCATGGCTAGCTCTTGAAGTTCTGAACCGCCCAGTCGTTCAGAAATGGCTTTTGAGAAGATCTCAGCTACATCTCCCGACCTGGCATCCTTGGCGGGCGGAGGTGCTTGTATGCTGTTCGTGGGTGGGGAAGCGACCTGGGGCCGAGAAGTGGGAAATGGTATCATTGAGACATCGACCGCCATGATAGACTTGCACATGTACAGAAACAGAGCGATGTGTTTCCAACCTTCGGTTGTGATCTTGGGGTTGTTCTTGAGAACCAGCTTCTTGACTGCGCATGAGCCTTGCTGGCACAGTCCATCCTGGGTTCCGTCGGTGGACTGATCACGTCGTTTCGGTGGTTCAGGGACCTTGGCGGCCAAGAGACCAGCAAGTATGACCCTGATCTTCTCGTCGTTTAGGTCTGCGTCTTCCAAGAACAGTTTCTTCACGGGTACAATGGCAAGCCAGTCCGACAGGGTCAAGACGTCGGCCAGCTGCAATCTCGATCCTGTCAGATCCAGACAGGTCACCACTCCCGGTTGAACAACAGAGCACGCTCGTGGTGCTGCAAGCTGATCACTAATGCGTTTGAGGATGGGGGATTCGCGAAGTTGGCAACATCTTCGGTAGATGCGCAGTGGGTCAATCGTCGGGCGATCCTGGGCGCGAGGAGTCGGCGCCACCCCCGTAGCAGCAGGTACTCCTTCGGTGCTGACGCTGTCATCGTCCCTGGTAAGTTCCATGGGGATAGTCCCGTTCTCTTCAGCCTTCTTGCGCTTCTTCTCCTTGCGCTCCTTGCGCTCAGCCTCGGATCGCTTCTTCTTCTCCTTCTTCCGGCTCGGCTCCTGCTTGTCCTCATCCACAATTGTGCCCTCGGGGTTGGGCTCGGAATCGTTACCGACAACTTCTTGAGCGATAGCGACAACGCCATCTTTGTCTTTCTTGTCCGCCACAGCATCCGGGTTTCTCAGTGCCTCGCCCTCACCGCGCTCCTTCAATTTCTTTTCCTTCTGCTTCGTCCTCTTGTCGTCTGTTTCCACATCATCCTTGTACCTGGGCCCTCCGGCAATCTCAACGTCGACGCAAAACGCGACCTTGCGCAACTTGTTTTGATCTAGCTCAGGGACTAGACATCGCTCTCGGTTGGGGTCGACGTTCATGATCTTTCGCGGGCACATGCCTCCGTTCGGGTAGACTTTGCCAGCACTGCCAACCTGCGTTCCTGATGATAAGCGTCGCAACACATTGCCAACGAACGAGCTCTTAGGCTGTTGCGGAGTGTAGGGCTCAGGAGCGCCATTGCTCCCACCTGACGCCGCCTGTATGCCGTTCAGGGCGCCATTTGCCGAGGGCGAAGTACTGGCTGCGCCAGAAGCAACAGCGGGCGAGCCCTGTGCTTGGGCGTGTGTTGTTTGCGCGGGCGAGTTTTGCGACGAGAACTTGGAGCTGATGCTATTCATCCACGAGTTGCGTCGCGAGCCGTTCTTGGACTCCGGTGGCGTGGTTCCGCTGCCATTCCTCTCGGCACTGCCTCGGCTAAGCAGTGCTGGACGTTTTGGCGGTATCTTCTGGGGAGGAGTTGGGCCTGATGCGGCAGCTGGGGGCGGTTGCGGCGGTGATGCGGGTCTCGTGGTCGCCGGTGTCGGCTCTTGGACTTGCTGCTCGTCGTGGCGGGGCCGGGTGGGTAGTCCACCATGCGACGATGTCTTGGGAGGCGCATCTCTGCTCAGGCCTGGCGACGACGGGGCCTGCTGGCGGTGGTGATGGTCTGCGCAGGCGCAATATGTTAGTACGGCTCTCAGAGCTCAGGGTTGCGCCGCAAGGCCGAGACGTCTCCACCCACGGTAAGCGGGCCTGACTTACCTCTAGTCGAGTGGTGCAGCCATGATACATCGACTCCGTGGATGTCTTCCATGGCTGACGCGGTGTCGACAGGTGTTTGTATGGCTGTCATTGTGTATATAGGCGTCTCGCCATGCGTCAGGGTTGCAAACGGCCTCAGTGAGGCGGTCCGGCGTCAGCGGGGTCTCTGGCCTCGACGAGAATGCGCCAATTGGAGATGCCGCAAAGCCTCTCAGATAAAGCCCCGTCCAGATTCAGAATGCGTCTTTAACGACTCCTTGTGCTCCCAGTCAGACGGTTGCGCGGTTTCTGAGAGTTGCCCTGTGCGATATTCGGCCGATGTGATGTTATGGGCGAACGTGCACTACAAGCTGTGGGAGTCGGCCGATGACGAAAGGTGTCGGCTGATGGCTTCGGGTCTCCTTCTCCTCTCCACACCGAGCTCTATGGCGACTTCAGATGCTGCCAAACATCATCATCGACCGCGAGGATTACCTATATACATGTAGACCCCGTGTCCTCGAAACATATCGAATCAGCACATTTCCTCATGCCTTATTCTCTCGTTGGCGCCTGCACCATGCTGAGTAAAAGTGCTGACTGCCCACTGTCCTCGGCCGCCACTGAAACAGCCGACCGTCACAGCCGTACAGAAATAAATTCCCATGCTTGTCTCTCAACCATGGTCAAACTCACGACAGCACGCCATGTGGTGTCGGCCGCTATCGGACCGTACGCGCATATCACATGTTGCTATTTCAGCAAGCTTCACATACGTCCAACAGAAGGGGCACATTGCTTTGGGGGGGTATCTTGTTTGTGGTAGCCAATCGCGGCGTGCCGTCTCATCATCTCATTGAGGTCGTGAGGCTAAGTACAGTAGTGTATCCTGCCATGGTAGGCATCCTTCCCATGTCATCCCCAGACGCCAGAGCCGTGCTTTTGTCGTGATAGAACAAAGTATGAAGAAGAGAAAGCAACAGCTTACGAAGTGATCTCGGCGATCTTGGCCTTGATGCGCTCCTCCTTCTCGGCCTTGGTGAGCTTCTTGCTCCTGTACTTCTTGGACTCGGCCTTCCACTCATCCTTGGACTTCTTGGGGGCCTCGCCCTCCACCTTCTTGTAGGGGTCCTCACGGATCTGCTTGTGTGCGTCCTGGTAGAGCTCCTCAAGGCCGTCAGCCTCGATGTCGTCATCGATGTAGCCGCTGAACTGCGACTTGTAGCGCTCCTCGTCATCGTCGGCGAGAGTCTCCATGTACTCAGCGACGTGGCCACCGAAGATGTACTTGCGGAGGGTCTCGGCGTCGAGCTCCTTGCCTTCCATGTCGTATCCGGGGAAACGGTTCTCCGAGTGGGGAACGAAGACACCACCGTCAGAGCAACCCTTCATGGCACCGAAAACACGGGCACCAGTCGAGGTGCGGACGAGACCGACGTCCAAGAAGACCTTGAATGGACGGCGCTCCTCGCCATCGACCTCGGCGGCCTCGGTGAGGGTGAACTCACCGTCAGCCTCCTCAACACCGACAAAGTCCTCGTCAAGCTCGAGCTTCTTGAGGACACGGCGGGCAAGGAGAAGGCCGGTGGCGTATGCGGCGGACCAGTTGGTAAGACCGTGGGTGATGCCGTAAGCCTTCAGCTCGTGGGCACTGCAGCCTTGTTAGATGTGATGCAAGTGAATCCTAAATCTCATAGGACGTACTAAGCAGCCATGAAGACCTTGTCACCGCCAATCTCCGAGTGGACGACTTGGCAGATGATGTCCTTGTTGGTGAAACGGACCACGAGGCGGTACTTGGGCGCATTGTACTTGTTCTTGGCCTGGGTGATCAACCGCTTACGGGCATAGTAGTCGGCTGCGTATTGTTAGGTTCAGTCGCGGTTTCGACGGCTCGTTCGATACGTACTCTTTCCCTGCCTGCGGCGCTTGTACTTGACTTGGTACCGCGAGAAGTAGGCGTCGTTCTTCTGGAGCTTGGACTTTTGACAGAGTCAGCGATTGGCGCTTCAAACCCGCATTCGAAGCATCTCGCAAAGACTCCACTCGACTCTCGTCGAAGCGGGTTGCCGTCATGGCAATGGAATGGAGGGGTGCATTGCGGGCGCAATTCAGGGCGTACTTACGAAAGGCATCTTGACCTGCTGTTAGTTGAACTGGCTGAAGAGAAAGTTCGCTGTCGCAGAACGATATTGAAGTGGGCAGGAGGCGCTCGGACCATTTATTAAGCGACACGCAAGTTGCGACTCTCAGGTGGGTGACCATGCATCTAGCACGAGGTGGGTGACCACGAGCATCTTGAACAACAAGTGTGTTCGTGATATGCAGTAATACTGTGCGTGATCTGGGCTTTCACAGTGCATTCATTTTGGTCGGGATATGCATCAACTATGATGGGAGAGATATGTCTTTTACACGAGAACGACAGCCAGTAGAAGATGTGACATGTCTAGGTATCATACATGTCGCGCTGTATTCTTCGACTCTTGAAATCTGCAGCTTTTGCTACATCTACCGCTCTCAATACTCATAGAAAGACATTCGCGTTCAAGTTGTAGAGGAGCATCTGTATTGCCTGTTTGAGTGCTCACGGACCCCTGGCCAACGATGCGCCCCGCCAACGTCGTCAACCTCAAGGCACCCAACACCGAGCTACGGCCAGCTTCCAACATCCACTCCTTCAGCCTCAACAACCCTTTCGAGCTTTGTACAGGATGGCTGAAGCTCCCATTGGTATGCGCAGCCTCCTTGCACATGATCGAAGCTCTACTCACCCTTCAATTAGTCCTCGATGGCGGTACGGGTTTCCTCAAGGCGGGTTACGCCGGACAGGTACGTTGTATAGAAAGCGACAAATAGGCCATGACAGAAGCTAACAGACGGCTCTTCAGAACTTCCCAGACCACCA
>JAESFQ010000329.1_pt1 | contig 17159 bp, 14 predicted proteins | sample 9269431 | NCBI WGS metagenome assembly JAESFQ01 (sample SAMN14502588, study PRJNA617103) | algae metagenome | isolation source: Plectolyngbya sp. WJT66-NPBG17 and co-occurring heterotrophs from well... | place: USA: Mojave Desert, Joshua Tree National Park, California | collected 2006-08-06
ATAGCATTCTCTTTCAGGGTACCGTGCGTGGAGTCACCAATTCCTCCCACATGGACGCAAAGGAACGTGCTAACAGTTAAATGACAGAAACATCATCATTTCCATCATGCACCTCATCACCTACTCCGAATTCCATAGCCACAATCGTCAAGCCATTGACATTGTACCTGCGGTGGTCTGGCAGAATGCACTTTTGTCATACAACTTCATGTCTGCGACGATTCCCGCGCTCAAGGGCTTCGTCAAAGGATTCACAACCGGCGGTGTAGGCTACACAACGAACATGTCGCTGTCAGGTGGAAAGAGCGGCAACAGCGGCAGCTACGAGATGCAGTCACTCCCCAAGTCAGAGACGAAGTTGGAGCTTGTACCGAAGGACTATGGGGAGTCGGAAGTCGAGGTCTCGTCGGTCCAACGGAATCCAAGATCTGCAGCATCGAAGGTAGATCGAACAACGAGAAATAGGTCGCGTAGTTGTCAAGATGAGATTGAGTCTATTGCTAGCTATAACTCTCGTCAAATAATATTAGAGTAGCTTAGTACCTAAACTAGCTTGTTGCGCGCACGGACACGCTAGTCACCACTCACGCGACGCGCCTTGTGATTGACGTACCCTAGGACGTAAACACGACGCATCAACAATCAGCAAGACCCTCTTACCTGCTCTCCTTGAAGTTGAAGACGCCTCCGTTCCCGCCGCTTGGATTAAACACGTGCGACGACCACGTTGATATAGTAAATAGCCAATACATCGCGACGCGCATGCACGCTCCAACCATGCCTGTCAAAGTAAGTCGCTTCAAGGAATTGTTGAACATGAACCTAATAGTAAGCAGAGGAGAGAAGGTCCTACAAAGCAGCGACAAGTCAGTCTTCGTCGCAGTTTCGACCCTCTCCCAGTGGCTACAGAAACAACAAAGCTGCAAGAGCGCCGAGCAATCGAGGGGAAGAGCAAGCGACCACCCAGATGGCGGGGACCTGTAAGCGCCATGGATCGATGGCGGGCAGCAAACTTGACTAATCCTACTCAAAGCAGCAAAACACCAATAACTCTACGCAAAGAACTACACCAATCGTGCAATCGGGGAGGGACGCCATACCAGCACGTGACCCAAACAACCATCGCGACTCTCACTCATCTCAGTCGCACAACATCCAACTTCGCTTCTCCTTCTCACAATCCTTCATCGACGATGTCGAGCGCCAAATCCATTCCGAGAACAACTTCAACCGAAGTTTCTCGGGACTATCCATGACACCCGCTGCCAACCAATCCTTTTCCAGTTCGCAATCCACCACCAAGGCGTCTCCAGTCCAACCAATCCAGCCACAAACATCTATATTTGAGCCTCCAGTACTAACCAAACCGGGGAAAAAGAAGAAGGAAGGGTATGGATTCAGCTACTCGGAGACGTTCATGTACGATTCAGATGACTACCCGGATACGGAGTGTGAGTGGGAGGCTGAGCAGCAATCGCCCGAACCACGCGCTTCGGATTCAATGAGCACGAATCCATATTTGAACTGGGACGGCACAGCAGGAACCCAAACTCAACCATCACACTCACAGTTACCAACCCGCCCAACATCAAGAGACTCCACAACCACCCTCCCAAACCCCTCATTCGACGATCTCGTCGTCCTCCGCCCCCCAGGCTCCTTCCACCTAGCCCGGCCCTCCCGCCCCCTCCCCTGCACACCCGCCACCCCCAGCGACGCCCTGCGCCTGCGCGCCTCCGCCACGCTCCTCCTATCCAAATACACGGAATCCTCCTCCGTCCAACTCGGCCTGCTAACTCGCATGGAGCGCATGCTGTATCTCGAGCAGCAGAAGCCGGGCGCGACGGAAGACAATGTGGCGGCGAGTTTGCCACTGTGCGTAAGGAGGTTGAGAGATTGGTTGGTAAGGAGTAAGGAGGAGAGGGTGCAGACGGGGGAGTGGAGGGGTGTGGTAGAGCATGAGATTGAGTGGGTGGAGTGGCTGGTTGAGGCGAGTGCGAGGGGGGTGGTGCATGTTAGACGGAGGGGGTGTGCGTGTAGACCGGATTGGGAGGGGATGTGAAAGGCTGGGTGGGGGTGGGATGGTTGGGGGTTGAGTGTATAATAGAGCCTCTTTTCATGGAGCGAGAATGGAGTGATACAGTTCAGCCTCGAGTCGAGCCGTGGAAGAACGCGCATCCAGGCAATGTATGGAAGACAAGGCGAGTAAGGAAGCCTAATGCGGTTTTGAAAGCAGAGTACAGCTTGCATGGTACGCACAGAATATAAGACCAGAGCTAAATGGCATTAGCATCAAATCCGAGCCACAAAGGTGGAAGAATGGATGAACATGGTGGTGTCCCTTGCACATATCACCGTGACTCTTTGTGTCTCTCGCGCGCGTGCGCGCGATACTGAGCATATACATAAGCTGGGATTGTGTTGTCGATATAGTTTGAGAATCAGCTGGGGTGTAGTACGTTTCTATTGCAAGATATCGATGGTGGACAAGGTGTTGGCGCATATCTATTATGTTGTACCTTACTTTATCAGCTTTTACAAGAACACGACTTTGCATTGTAGATGTTTTACTGAAACGAAAGAGCTTTGAGACTATACTATTACAATACTCTGCTTAGTAGCATTGGGAAACAACGCATCAAACAATGAATGAGGCTCAAGTTCCGTGTACTCCCGAGGTTCTCCGTTCTCAATCTCTCGGGAGTGGCAATACAGTTGAATGAATCCAATACGTCGATAGACTCTGGATGAATCGCCGGTGTTTTTGTCGCTTGTTGGTGGCACTGGAAGGACAAGTAGAGCGTTGTAGTCATAGTGACCCTGCGCCTTGGTGCACTTCATGCTAAGCGGGACAACAGCATATACTCTCTCGGCTACAGCATGGTCTTGTAGTTCATCCCAGTTCACGCGCATGTCTACCCAAGACAAATTCGGAACATCCGAGATTTGTAGTTTCGAGTCCCGGACATTGTTTGTCGGCAAGACCATATCGCATGACCGAGCAAGGAGCTTCAGAGCACCTTTCTCCAAGTTTCCATAAGAGTTGTCGGCCTGAGCTAGCGACACCTCCACGTCTTCCAAGTCTGCGTAGAGTTCCGATGGTTCTATGGAAGCAGAGTAAGTATAATCGATTTGACCAGGAACTGATGCCCAGCTCCATGATGGCGCAATTGCAGAGCACAATGCTCTTGATTCGGCAGAACAAGGACGTTCAGAGACCCAGAAGAGGCATCTCCAGAGATGTTGCCCCCAGGTGCCCGCAAAGTATGTATTCCCGAATTCCGTAGTTGATACAGACTTCGCAATTGACGAGAGCGCGATCAAACGATCGGTTGGCTGGGTAAATCCCGACGCTGAATAAAACTCGATGAAACGCAGCCATTTCTCGAAGGTCAGGAAAGAAGCATGTTGCGAACCCATATCCCTGCCAACTCCCATTACACGAAGACCATCATTGTTACCAGCAGCATCAAATGACTGGCACTCCCAGAAAACTCCCTCCTCGGTGAAATGTAGGATTCTTCGCGAGAGTAGGCGCTCTTGTGCAACCCAGCCGCGTCTGTTCAAGTTGGATGCCACAACCGATTCGTAAAACAACGAGGTCCGTAAACAAATAAACCAACGCCGTTCTACTCCATCTCCAATGTCTTCAGTGATACTACACGGTGGATTGTAGTCGGTCCCAACTCTCTGCAGAAAACCATTGTTGGGATCCTCGGAGCAAGTAGCAGCAATGGTGCAAATCGAATTTTGGTAAACAAGCCACATGCGTGGTCCTTCCATGTTCCAATCAGTGAAATCGCCATGTGCGCTGGGTTGGATTATGCACAAGGCGTCGATCCAGATAAAGCGTATCTTCAAACCGCGTGCAACGATAATGGCATCTTTGAACGTTTGTGGCAAACTGGCAAAGGGTATGACCCGTTCGCTAGTGAATTGCGCCCTCAACATGCAATCCGGTGGCCCTTTACCCCAGCGATAGCTCAAGGTACAGTAATTGGAAAGTTCGTCAACCGTGGCACGAGCCGTAGCAATCCATGCTTGCACGTCAAGCGTGAGAATGTCTTCTTCGTGAGAAAGGTCCAGCAGACGGCGTGGGAGTGAATTCGCATTCATCGATATATCCATTTTTGGTGGCTCACAGTCCCCGTGTTGATCTTGTCCATTAAGCATACAGGCTTCCAAAAGTTCGCCGGCACGCAAGACCGGGTTGGAATGAGTCTCGGGATTCGAGAATTGAGTACCAACAGGGCTGGATTCCATCTTGAACATGCCCGTACCGTCATGATCGCGAACGCGCAAGTACACCCTCCTTGACATATAATGAAGGACAATCTCGCTGCGGCAGTCTCGGAGCACCATCGGCTTCTTGTCAAGGAAACGTTGAGCATTCGCTGTAGAAACCTTCTCCAGATGTTTTCGAAAGAAGGAGCACAGATCGCAACCATTTTCAGCAAGTCTGATCAATTCGGGACCAGAAGACCATGTACGGAGTTGTTCGGTGCCTCCACCCGGACGCGGCTTCGGGATCACAATGTTGTTGCACTCAGAGCACCGGGGCATTGTCAATGTCCCACAAGTGTAATGGCCCGGTCGAGTTGACAAGCCTGGATGTTCGTGGAAAGAGCTACGACCGGAGAAAAGAGCTCACTGGACGGAAGGAAGGCGTTCACAAGGTGAAGTTCTGCGTTTGGGTTTGGAAAGCGATGAACAGTTGAATACGTGAAGGCCTGCAGCAGTGACAAATTAGGAATCGACCGCCGAAAAAGCCGCGTAGCAGATGCAAGAGGTAGAGACGAAGGATATACGACGAAGGAAGGAGGCAAGGAGACCCCCTTCTTCATCGATCTGCGGGGTACACCACTGGGCTAAAGTCGCCAAGTCTTTCTTGATACGCCTGCGTCGTTAGCCGCTCAATCACCAGTTTGCCACAGCACCAGCACTAGGTCCAAGGGAAAAAACCAACACGCACGGGCCCCCCGCTAGCTGCGCTAGCCAGAAATCGCAACACCAAGGCAGAAAGCTAGCAGTACTTTCAACTGCAACCACCAATAACTCCACCAAAACCACACATTTCATTGATTTTTTTTGCGCGCAAATGCCTCGCCGTCGCGATTTGAGTACTCCTGTGAAGTCCCATCTCGATACGCCCACTCGGGTGAGGTTTTACGACGCTTACGATGCCAGAGGCCAGCAAACCGCCCGCCAGATCTTCAAGAGCTTCAAGATCCACCACAGCACTGGCTACAAGTTTCTCCACGACCGTGAGCGTCACGGTAAGCTTGCTGAGCGTCGCGGCAAGCTTCGACAGCATCAACAGCAACTTCGAGAGTCGCGGCAAGGCCCAAAACCAAAGATCTCCGACGGCCAGCTTAATATGATGCTGCGCGCTCCAAAAGCTCAGCGTCGTCGACGCTTAGAAACTCAAGCAGCCAAAGTGGGAGTTTCTGCGTGTCGAGAGACGATCCGACAAGCTCTATTAAGCCGGAAAAACGCTGCAAAATTCAAAGCTGCGAAGCAGAAAGCTATCACGCTTTCACAGCAAGAACAGCGTCGCGATTATAGCGATCTCCACCGCGGCAAACCTGTACAAGGCTTCTGGGATGGGGTACTATTCACCGACGAGGCTCATATGGCTCTTGACGATTTCCCGGATGAATGGATCCTCCGCGTAATCGGTGAGAGATTTCACCATAAAAATGAGGTTAGCGATCCTAATCGTGGCCATAAACTTGTACACTTTGCTGCCTGGATCAACTACTACGAGAAAGCCGATGAACTGACCTTCTACAACGACGAGTATGATGACGTAGAGCCTGTCAAACCTCCTCCAAAACCTCGCCGTCGACCTGTATCAGAAACCGATGAGGAGTACCACGATCGATTGCGCCATTGGCACGCTGAAAAAGCTCGTCATCCAATAGTAGAACGGCCAGGAAACTCAATGAGAGCGTCGTACTACACCGAGAAGATCCTCCCTGTTTACCGCGATGCTCTACGCTTGCTGAGGTGTGAGTCAGACGTGATTCGAACTCATATACACCCAAGTAATCGATACAACTGGTATCTTGTTGAGGATAACGACCCATCTCATGGGACTCGAAATCCTGACTCACTCCCAGCCGTCTACAAAGCTCAACACGGCATACATCGACTACATCACCCAGCCAATTCACCCGATCTCAACCCAATAGAAGCCATTTGGAACATCATCAAACAACGTACGAGGCAGCACCTTCATAAGATCAACAGCCTCACCGAGTTGAAAGCTCATTTGCAGCTCGAATGGAGGCAAGTTACCATTGATATGATCCAAACTCGCATAAGAGAGATGCCCGATCGTATAGTGCAAGCATGGCGGTGGCCAGAAGCACGAGTGAAATCACACGTTTGGTAATTACAACTACTAAAATCGAGCTTGTATACAGTCTAGAGTACAAATAGAAAGCTTCAACAATGAGATATATCGCTTGCACGCCTCTACTATGTCAAAAACGATTGATTTGGGTGAGAAATCGATGGTTTCAGCATATCTTGGCGATGGTGGGGCGTGTCGGTTTTTTCCCTTGGACCTAGTGTGTGGCTGCTGTCTGCCTGCGGCGGCGCGGGTGCGCGACTGTCCCAAGTCAGTAGCTCTATCGTCCAAGAAACCCTAATTTCACAACCCTAATTACAAAAACAGCGCTATACACAGCTGTAACGCTGGGAATACGTTCTTTGAGTGCTTGCGAAAATAGTTTGTATGAGCGAAAAGCTGTGTAGAGCGTTGCATCAAAATGCATCGGGGGGGTCAAGATTTGCGATTCGGGGGGTGCGCGCTGCTGAATTGGGCGGGGAAACCCTAACGCTAAACCTATCTCGGCACGATTCGGACTCCGAATCGCGCCTCATATTGGTTAGGAAGCAGCTTTTCCACCGCAAGCACACGCACGCAGTAGACCACACCGGCAAGCATATACGAATAGTTTTTCGCCGTGCGCAAGCGGTCCATCTCGCCGTCAACGCCTAGCACGGCTAGAAAATGTAGCAATCCGCTACGGAACAAGTCGTTGCTAACAGACTGGAAGATGAACGATGCAAGCACGTTGAGTAATGCGTCCGCCTGAGCCCCCGTGTCGTCCCTGTCTAACATGTCCTACAGCGTAATCGCTAGTTGCTTCTGTTCTCCTTGCCAACAGAAGAGCTCGCGGGCATCCTTTATCAAGTCAGCTTCTTTTTTCTGGCGCGCTCGACAGCGCGGGCGGCTGTCGCTATCAGCTTCACTTCCAGATCTGCCAGACCTAGAAGAATCGGTATTACTGTCCTCTGCCGCATCGCTGTTGGCTGCATCGCTATTACTGTCGTCCACACTACCCCGTCGGAACTGTGCAATCCTCCGCTCTTCGTCGGCAAGAACGCGCAGAAAGTAGCACACAAACTTGACAATGTAGCTTGCGTACGTTGCCTGACTCTCCGGGTTCTGCAGTCAAGCCAACGGCCGCACATCTGCCTCCGACATCTTTGCGCTCTGGAGCCATCGTCGTGACTCTCGTGCCAGCGTCGATAAGCCCTTGACGCTCCTCTCAATTAGCAGCTCCACCAACTTCGCCGCCCGCTGTAGCTTTACCTCGCTGCGGTCGGGCAGCCGCATCTGATGCGCAAGATGCTTTCAGTTTCGGTTTGCAAGATGCTCTAGCCAGCCCGTACGCTTAAACCAGCCCGTCTTGTTAGTTTTCGCTGCCTCTGCGTCCATAACCTGCGCCTTCTCCTCTTTCATCTTCCTCGTCTCCTCCCATTGCGCCAGCTGGGCCTGCACAACGTCAGCTACCTCGCCCAGGGCAGACGGCTCGCAGTTCTCTTCTACATGAACAATAAAGTATCGCCGTAGTGCCCTCCCCCTAAAGAACGTCTGCACGTTAACCTTTCTATACGTAGTGCTGTCCTTCTTATCCCATCTTAGCTTATGCGCGCTCCTACGATGCATCCGTAACTCGTTAATATTAATAGTAATAAATTCGCACTCATCCTCTGCACACTGAAAGCCGTCTAGCGGTGCACCAAGCTCTGCAATCAGCGGGCCTAGCGGTGCGGGTAGCTGAATCTCTTGCGGGTTGCGAATCCATTCGCGATCGCTGTAACTCGCTACAACCTGCTGCCGTAGCTGACTTCCAACACCGTGATGTTGACGCAGATGCGCATTAAGATTCTGTAGCGCAGTCGCGTGCTGCTTACAGACAAGCGTCCTGTACTCGTGCAGATAGCATATTGTGTCCTTGATCGCGTTGAGTGATGCGGGCGGGTTATGCGGGCGGCGCGCGGTTGTTGCAGTAGTTGATGTTCCTTGGGCGGCTGGCGCGTTAGGCGGTTGCGCGACCCACAAGAACTCCATGTTTTCCGCAGCTTAATACAACGCGCAACAGTAGATAATTGTTGGTGTTATTATCTAAAAGATATGTTCTAATAGCAAAAAGTTAATCTATAGTGTAAAAATAATAGAATTTAGATAGCAATGTCCGCGAGGATACTAAACGAGGATACCCTTAGATTCCGCTGTTCTAGGCTAGCAAGCCCTAACGCTTAGCCTAGTTTAGCGCGAGGATACGTATCCTCGTCGCCTCATATAGGCTAGGTACTATACCTACTATAGTTCTTAGTAGCTATATTTATATTTTTTAGTCTACATAGATTTACTAAAGTAGAAAGTTTAAGTAGTCTATTACTAGTAGCTTTTCTATAGTACGTAGAACGTTTTTTAATTAACGCTATATACTTTTTTTTTTAATCTTTAATTTTAATTAAGTTTTTTATTAAATATATTTTTATTAAGTATATAATTTTTAGTTTAGAATATAAAAATTAACTCTTTTTTTTCTTAATACGTTATTAGCGTACTTATAAGATATATTATTTAATTTTATAACTATTTACTAACTAATATAACTTCTACTTTTATAATATAATATTACTTTTAAAATATAGTTTTATTTATTCTCTACTTTAGTATACTACTTTATTATAGTTTAATCTATACTAAACTTAAAGAGACTAAGTACTCTAGTTACTAACTTTTACTTTATATAGTTCTTAGTTATTTATAAAACTATTAAATTAACTCTAAGCTATAACGTAGTTTATAAGCGAGTAGCTACCCTAAGCAAGTAGCTACTCTAACACTAGCGCTGCGCATACGTAGTAATATCGTTCTATATCTTAACAGCGCAACGTACAACTAGCTTATACTAAAGAAGATATAATCTTAGTAATCTCTAATATTACATCAAACTAGATTCTAAGTGTAAAGCGTGCTGTAGTAATCTACAACGTCCCCCAAACGACCGTACGCCGCTAACGCGCTGGATAACGCTCTTAACGCGAGTGTAAGCCGAACTTAAAGCGCCTTACAAAGCTAGAAGAGAAGGCAATTATGCAGCGTGTACTTGAAGAGAGTTTACGTAGAATACCGCCCTTGAAGGCGCATGTACAAGATATAGCTAATAGACTACTAAGAGAGCGTGGTAGGAAGCCTACAGGCAAGAACTAGGTTGACAACTTTATTAAGCGTACACCTAAGCTGCGCACGCGATGAAGCTGTTTGTACGATCGCTAGCGAGCTGTCTGTGAGGACCTAGCGATTATCTAGCTATAGTTCGCCCTAGTTTAATTGATAAAGGCGAAGTATAGTATCGCAGATAAGAATACCTGGAACTTTAATAAGTCTAGCTTTATAATAGGCAAGATATTCTCTTAGCTTGTTGTTATAGGCTTAGAGAAACCTAGAAAACAGAAGAAACTACAGCCTAGCGATCGCGAGTAGGTTACTCTAGTATAAGGCGTCGCTGCGACAGGGCGCATTATCCTACTCTTTCTTATCTTTGCAGGCAAGGTTCTTATTACCTTCTAGTTTGCAGATCTACCTCGCGATTGGATTATTACTATCTCTCCTACTAGCTGGATTAACAACGACCTTGCGCTAGCGTAGCTTAAGCACTTCGACACTTATACGAAGGCGTTCTCTGCTAGAGCGTACAGGCTGCTTATTATTAATGGCTATAATAGCTACTGCTTAATCGAATTTCAGGACTACTGTAAGAAGAATAAGATTATCGCTCTCTGTATGCTATCTTACTTGTTGCACCTTCTGCAGCCTCTTAACGTTGTCCTCTACTCGCTATTAAAGCGCTACTATAGCGATAGAATCTCGCTCTTGGCACGCTATCGCATTTACTACATTAACAAAGAAACCTTCCTACCTGCCTTTAAAGCAGCTTATAAGAAAACGTTTACATAAGAGAATATTTGCGCAGGGTTTCAAGGCGCTAGGCTAGTCCTCTTTAACCTAGACGCTGTGCTATCAAAGCTGGATGTGCAGCTGCGTACGCTAACACTACCTGCACTAGGTACTGTCGCCTAGAAGGCACAAACACCGCGCAACGCCCGCGAGATAGAGGCGCAATCTACACTAATTCGAAATCAAATGCAAAACTATCGAGGGTCTCTAGCAAGTTTATTAGATAAGTAGGTCAAGTAGTTAAGTAAAGGCGCTTAGCAGATAGCTTATAATATAGTGTTAGTGCAGAAGAAAATAGGCCGCCTTCGAGACGCTGTTAACACGCTTACAAAGCGCAAGACCTGTAAGAGGTAGTACGTACGCGCAGAGAAGACTCTAACAGTTAGTAAGGTATCTAACTTAATTGCTAAAAAGAAGGGTAGTAGTCGTAAGAAGGGCGAGACGCCTGCGAAGAGAGTGCGCGCAGAGAGGCGCTGCGGCCGTTGCAGCGAGATTAGGCATAATTCCCGCACCTATAAGGTAGAAATAGAGAATAGAGATAGTAGTACTACTTCTGAATAATATTATCCTATTGCGTATAGTATAGTAATTTGTTGTAGTGTTGCGCTGCGTTATTCTGTAGTCGCAGCGCTAGTGTTAGAGTAGCTACTCGCTTGGGGTGGCCACTCGCTTATAAACTACGTTACTACTATATACTTTATATTAAAGTACTATTTTTAAGTGTAAATTTTACTAGTAAACTTTATATAGAAATAATACGTATACGTTTTAATAACTACTATAATAATAATTTATAACCTAAACTACTAGATTTTAAGTTTCTTTCTTAAGTTATATATTAAAGTTTAGCTTAAACTACTATACTAATTCTAAACTACTAAACTTTATTTCTAGTTTCTAGATTATATCTTAAAGTTTTACTTAAATTACTAGACTTTATACTTATTCGCTATACTATACCTTAAAGTATAGCCTAAACTACTAGACTTTACTTAGACTACTAGACTTTATCTTAAACTACTAGACTTTAGGTTTATTCTCTTGCCTATATCTCTAAGTACGGTATAAACTACTAGACTCTTTCTTAAACTACAGCCTAAACTACTAGACTTTGCCTAAAACTACTAGACTTTAGCTTTATTTACTTATATCTTAAAGTACGGCCTAAACTACTAGACTCTGTCTTAAACTACTAGACTTTGTGTTTATTTTCTTACATAAGTCTCTAAGTACGGCCTAAACTACTAGACTTTAGGCTTATTCTCTCTCCAAACGCTGCCTAGAGAGCCGGCTAGGTTTCCTTTGGGCTGGAAACCGCGCAAACTACTAGACTTTAGCTTTTTAGGAATCGGTTTATGGTTTGTATGGGCCTGCGCATGTCTACACGGATTCTCATACAAAAAAGCGCACCTCCGAGCTGTTTTCCGCCACCTTAACCCCGGAACGCGAAAATCGAGCCGAACGGTGTTCCCATACTATGTAGAGGGGTACACATCTCAACTTAACCTTCGTTGTGGGAATTGCAAGTAGTAACCCGAACGTGCCAAGCAACTAGTGTGAGTTGAGATGGTGGGGGGTAGTTTGGGCGCACTGCCTAAGTGAAGTGGGCGAAATGGACGGGCTTTGGGCTTGAAAGCTGAACTCTGGGGCGCTTTTCGCACGAAGGGCGCTCGACTTCGCCGCTAGTCGGTGAATTTTGGCGGTTTGCAAGCCTTTGGGTGAGCTCTGCTAGCGGGCACGGGGGGGGTGAAGTGAGCGAAATGGGCGAAATGGACAGGCTTTGGGCTTTGAAGTTGAATTCTGGGGCGCCTTTCTTATGAAGAGCGCCCAAACTCGTGAGAAGCCGGCGATGGGGGCCGGCTCTCTAGGTGAGTATAAGTCCTCGTATCGCCTAATCGCCTCTCTTTGGTATGCTACTCCTGTCGGCGGAGCTTTGTCCGTATCAAGGATATCTCGTTCCGCTGACTGGGGTGGCCTGCCAACGGGTGGCGGTGAAGCAATATGAGGAATTGTACTCACCTGGGGTGCAGGTCTCTACGGCTGGCGTCCTTGGGCGTCTGGCAGCGTGGGCTTCCTAGAGACCCTACCTAGTGTTCCAGATCACTCAAAAAAAATGCATGCCATAGATCGACAAAATAACCGGCTTCGGCTGGTGGGCGAGGGCAGCTGGCAGCCAAGTGACCCCGTTGGGTGGATCGGTTTACCGGTCCCCTGAAGGTGTTGACGAATCTTCCTTGAACGCGTCTTTTAACGGGGAGGGGAGTTGGGTTCCTCAAAACCAACTCCCCGCCGAACCAAACTTCAATCGGATGGGTGAGGTTTATTAGGGGCAACCCTTTTGAACCACGTGGGCGATTGGTTTGGGGGTGTCAGGGGCGAGCGGGCTTCGGCCTGGGGATTGAGGTGGCATATATGCTAATCCCCCGCCTATCTGATTCTCACCTTGCGGTTTGGTTGGAAATAAGGACAGTAGGGCTAACAATAAGATACCTTTGCGCGAGCACCGCAGCCAAGAAACACGGTCGCGCGCAACCCTTTAGTGGGGCGTCCTGAATCCCAGCACTCGCTGCGTTATTTTGCCGGGCTCTGCCTAGCGCCCATGGTTTCTTATTTGCAGGCCGAAATACCCAGGTAGCGGTTGGGGACGTTAACTCTGGCCAGCGCGTTACCCAGGATTCGGCGATTGTTGGGGGCTTGTCGGGGTGGGCTAAGGCCTATATGTTGAAGCGGTGCTCCGGCACTGCACCCTTACCTGCGCTTGACGCCTGAAGTCCTGCTCTCTTCGGGGAGCGGGCACCATTTCGAGTCTGTGAATGGATGGCTCTGCCAATGGTTCACTGGCTCTTTGGGGATGCTCATTGCCTATCCGCGCCTCGTGTGCGTGAGGCTGCGTGGCTACCCACTTGAGGCGTGTATGCAGTGGGCTTGTTATTGGCGGAAACGCCGGTCGGGCTTGCGGCGGTCGTGTCTTGGGGAACTCAGTGGGGGGCAATTGGGTTGTTTTGGCGACTCCTCTTGGTTCTTCTACGCTTTGGCGAATGATTGACCAGGTTGATTCTGCCAGTAGCCTTCTGCTTTTCGGTTGACCAGCGCGATCCGTGAAACTGCGAGTGGCTCTTATGCGTTATCGTTGAATATACCGCCCTCCCGGCATCCAGGAGGAGACAATGCCTACTCCGGTAGTGGCGCCTTCGGGCGTTCTTGTCGTTTCGCTGTCGTTGGGCGGCGAGGGTTCATTCAAATTTCTGCCCTATCAACTTGGAATGGTAAGATATTAGCTTACCATGGTAGTAACGGGTACAAGAAACAAGGGTTCAGTTTCGAGCGGCTGCCAGCAATGGCGCCCATCCAAGGAAGGTTTTGACAACGGCCGAGGGCAAATTTAGCCGTTGGGGATGAGTGTACCTAACGGCTACCCGCCATAGAGTTGGATGCGCATTTGTATGGGGCAACCCTTATGCGTGCACACGCCGATTCCTAGGTGGGTGAACCTACACATTTAGGCAGGGTTAAGCAAACTCTGCTAGGGCGGGTGGCGGGCCTCGGCCTGAGTTCGGCGGCCGCTTTGGCGGTCGCTGATGACTTTCCTGAAATTGGCTCGGTGGCTGTGGGTATACCAGTCACTTCAGTGTGGCGGTGCCCCACGATGCAGCTATACCTGCTTAAACGGCCCAGCTGGGCGCCCCTCTTTGGTTTCATAATATTCGCTTGGATTCAGGCAGCGGGCGGGAGAGGTAGCCGGTATCCTATCGTTCATTCGTTGGGTTAGTTACCCACCTCACCGCGTTGCCCGTGTCTAGGCATTTCGCTCAGTGTTCCTTATTCCTCGGGAGATAGGTCGGCGGCAACGCAGATTGGCGTCCTTGGGAATGGGTACAGTGAGCAGCCTAAAAGTCCACATCCGCTTTCGTGCTTGTGGCAATCGTCTCTTGTTGAAATATAGTTATTCAGTTAACTATGTGGGGGGTTCATGGGGTACCGTTGTAGGATCACGTAGGGTTTCAGCTAACCCGGCCCGCGTCTTAACCTGTTCTCGGAGAAATTGGTCAGTGTTTAAGCGCGGCGTGACACCGCTGCGGAACTTTGTGAGCCTAGTTGCCTGTGGTAAATCCCAGGGGATCAGCTCCTTGGGCTGCACTTTGGTGTAGAAGAGTTCCGTTAAATACATCCCGTTGGACATAAACATGTTAAATTGTTGCCCCACACGTGGTTACCACGCGCATGGTAGCGGAATCGCGCGGGAGTTGCCAATGGTTTAGCGGCGGCCGGCACAGTACTTCCTCCTTTCGGGGAGTTGAGGTCTCTGGCAAGGTCGTTCAATCTCTTTACGCCCCTCGGGGTGGGGTCTGCTTTAGTGCGGTCGTGAGGTTGAGAATTGCGCAGCAGGCCTCTGCTTCGGCAGGGTCTAATCCCCCCCTTGATCTAAAAGTCAAAACAGATCACGCTTGCTATCACGAATGTTACCCGAGTTCGCTGCATAGCTTGACCAAGGATACCTAAAAGGCTGCCGTTCTAGACAGTCTTTCGACCGCTAGGCTTGCCTTTGGGCACCAGAAGGACCCTCTAAAAACCAATTTCATCGGACATAATAGAAGACTGCTTCTAAAGTAGTCTTCTTGATTATCACTCTGTCTTTTTTGTATCGAAGCTGCCTGGTTTGAAACTATCCTGGGCGGCTTCATTGTTTCCTCGCCGAGTTCGCTCGGCACATGACCTATTCGAGAAACCTTGTAGTGTATTTCAACTCAACGCGCCGGCTGCTTTTGAAGGAACTTAGAACCGTTGCTGAATGGAGCCCCTTAGGGGCCAGCCTCGCTCAGTTACGACGTCGGGCAGCACCTAATACGGCCTCTGACGCTAAGTGCCTTCAAGAACAACCATGCTGGAACATAGGAGGTGTATTGCTTATGGCCGTCACCACTGCTCAGGGCGGGGTTAGGGGCCCGAGTCTTTTTGGCAGTATACGTAGTGTATTGTTAGATTTAGGTATTCCAGTTGACGTGGGGGGTGTAGCGGCCTCTCATTCTTATTCTTTCTCCTCGACTCTTTTTTCTTTTTTTCTGCTGGATAACAGCCTCTCTTTTGCTCTTCGCCTGCAAACCGCCACTATTTCTTCGCCTTTCTAGTAATCCTCGCCTGCTTTTCGCCTGCAGGCCGCCGAAGTACCTCTGTAAAAGAGTTAATGGCTGGTAAGCTTTCACGTACCCCCCGGCAACTAGCGTTCACCAACTAACATTTTCACAGGACCTTTCTTACGACAGAGCGCCCGCCAGCAAATGCAAACTAGAGGTAAGAACCTCATAAAATTTAGCTCCCTCTGCGCATAGTTGGCGACTTCAATGGAATATTCTAACTATCTGGGTAGGTTTCTCGTAACGAAGCGCGAAGATCCTCTTGCACATCCGCCTATGTGAGCACAGCGGCCAAAACCACCATAGCGTTGCTTACGACAGCACCCCATTTTCGGCGACCGTGCTTTTGCGTAAACCAGTTGAAGGTAGCTATGAGGTTAACTGGTATAAAGCCCAGTTTTTCAAGCAACGGCTTGCCATGCATGGCAACAACACACAACACCGGCACCACGATACCTGGCTACTGGTATGTCTCGGTCGTCTCTTGGCCCGTTGCGCAGAAGTGTTGGCTTAGGCCGCACTTGAAGCAGGTATGGGTGGCGGCTGTCCAGCGAATAAACCTTTCTCTAACCCCTTCGCAGGTTCGCTAGCTTAGCCCCTCTGCGTGCGTTGCGCACTAGTTGCAACCCGAAAGTACGTGTTCTAACTAGTTTGGGGAACTATACACCCAGCAAATTGGGTAACCATCAACTAACTCCTGCAGAACTTCTCTTACTTTCGCCTCTTCTTGAGCCTGCTCTCTAGAAGCAGCGGCCTATTCAAGTACGCCTTCGCCACAGAGGTCACAATTCGCGGCCTGAATCTGGGTGCAGATTGCTGACCGGCTATCTAGATACAGGCTTAGGATATTTCGTTGACAGGCGCCTGGGCTAGCATGAATGAATTGCTGGATAGCGCTTTGGTCTAAAGCACGCCACTGGTGATCCACGGGCTTATTTAGCAGTGGTATAGCCCGCCGGGGCTGCTCTACTAGGATAACTGAATCGACCAGCTCGCTCTTTCGGCCAGCACGCCCTGATTCTTGGGCGAAGTTAATTATCCCATACGGTGCGCCAACGTGAAGGACCCGGACGATTTCGGGGTAGTCCACGCCCGTACCAAGAGAGGATGTAGCAACTATAAGGCCTCCGCTCTGGAGCTAGATTTTTAGCGCCTGGGAGCGGTCATCTGCCTCTATGCCCGCATGAAAGAACGGGCACCTCAAGCGTCCCCCAAGTAAGTCGCACTGATTCTTGTACTGGCAATAGAGAATGGCTTTCTGCTTGCTAGAGAGCTGCGCTGACTAGCGTCGAGCAATTGCCTCTGCCTCTTTATTTAATGCTTCTTGCTGACATCGCTGAACTAGATAGCGAATATTTGAGCGTGTCGTAGAGGCGCGAATATACCGTGGGCTTCGGAGGCGCATAACCTCTCTAAGTTCATACTCAAGCAGCGGGGGTTGCGTAGCAGTAAGCAGGATAAACTGCGCTCGAATAGAGCGTAGCCGGCTAAGGTAGGCTAGCCGTAGGCGCCAGTCATTGCTAGTGAATGTCAAATAACATTCATCCACGACAATGCGCTTTAGCCAGCCTCCCTCACGCAGCACCGTAGCAAAGGTAAGAAATTCAAGCTCCCCTGCTGTATCCGCACTAACCACAACAACAGCCGCGGGACCATTAGAAGTACTCCCAGCCACCCACTCCGTTGCTAGAATATTCGCCTCTGCCAACCGCCTCTTTAGATCTCGGATCAGCTCGCGAAAGGGTACAACCACAATAGTT
>JAESFQ010000330.1_pt1 | contig 17148 bp, 13 predicted proteins | sample 9269431 | NCBI WGS metagenome assembly JAESFQ01 (sample SAMN14502588, study PRJNA617103) | algae metagenome | isolation source: Plectolyngbya sp. WJT66-NPBG17 and co-occurring heterotrophs from well... | place: USA: Mojave Desert, Joshua Tree National Park, California | collected 2006-08-06
TACCACCGCTCGCCGTGGCTCCTGACTATCGCCAATCACTTCTGACCTTGGTTGCGTTCCAACCACTTCCTCTTACAGGTCGCGTTGCCGAAATGGTACGACCCGCCATTTTCAGCGATAAATTCTGCAACCTTCTTCCAGGCGACTTTGAGGATCTTCTGCTCAATGCGCAGCGAGTACGGGTTCTGAAGGTGGCTCTCGATTCGATCAAACTCTTGCTGGACAATTTCATCCAGGAGCTCCAGCTGTTGAAGTATTAGTATGCTATACACAGGATGACGTCTGCAGTTTTGGCTTACATCGATCTTTGTCCAGATGGGCTTCCGGACGCGATCCTTCCTCGCCTTGGTCAAGGACCGGAAGCGGCCCCTCAGAGTAGACTCTGCAGGCTTCTCTCCCACCATTTTCAACTTAATCTCCTTGTATGTCTCTCCTCTCTTCTTGCCGTCGATGAGCAGCTGGTCGTTGTGCTCTCGCTGAGCTTGTGCAACATCATTGCGTGGTACCTGGAATCTGTCTTGTGTACGGTACTGGACATGCGTACTTGGGCGTGAATTGCTCCAGGGTGCCGAATGATACTGAGTTGGGCGAGCTTCTTCCGTCGACGAGAAGCTCGTATCGCTGGTAGGATTGCTATAGGTTGCGACGTTGCGGGTCCTGAAGGGCAAACTTGTGGTGTCGTACGAGTAGTTGAGGCCATACCACGGAGAATGCCCAGCGCTACTGTTCCGGGAGCGAGAGTACTCAGATCCGGACTGTTGGTCGTCTTCGAATGGGGCTATCGGTGCTCGGTCCAGTCTACTAGAGCCGTCGGACGACACTGTGGCTATCGCTATGTCCGCGCCCATTCTGGGGAGCGCTGAGCAGCCGATGTTTCCGTCTACATTCTGCGGAAGAAAAGACCTGCAGGAAGATGAAGATAGAGCAGCGTTGAGGCCAGTCACTGGAGATGCTTTCCAGTTACCGCATGGCGAAGCTTGATCTAGTATAGATACTGGACTGTATGTGTTCTCGAAGTCGTCGCTAAGGTAACTCTTCGGCGATGGCGACATGCTCGTACTCAGAACAGACTTGTCGGCAGTCATCCCACGGGGCAACCCGTTGATTCCAGAAGACGCCCATGATGTTCGAACATCTCCAAAGGTCTTTTCGATTGTGTTCTGTAAGGCGGGCGTAGGATCGTATACCAGCGCATGATTCTGGTGGAATTGCGGGTCCGAATTTGGCACGATGTAGGGCTGCGCCTGCTGGAGGGCGCCGTTCCAGTCGAACGAGCTTGCAGAGCCTCCGCTCCAGTTCTGGTCAGATCGGTATGTAAGGATGGTGGAGCTCGGCGTGGCAGGTGCTGCGGCTGTGTACTGAGCGTCCTCCTGCTCTACCTGCTGCAGTGCCCATGGTTGCGTCTGCATGTAGTGGCTTTCCTTCACCGTTGTCAGTTCCGATACCGCCCCAGCACTAGCATTACTCACCATTATCGACTGTGGCGTTCCAGGACAAGTATGGAAGTTGGCGAATTGATTTGTTGCAGCAAGTTCAGGAACGTGGCTCTGACGGGGTTGAATCTGTACAAAAGATTGACGAAGAAGATACTGTTCGTCGTATTTGCAATCCCGGTGAACTTCTTGAGCGAAGGCCATGGGTACGCGCGCGGCATGCGCCTCTTATGAGTATCACAGGAGACGCTAATCCTACAATATACTTGTAAGTCGACGTGAATGCGCGATTACGCGAGGTCGAAAAGGGCGGGATACTGCCGCTGTGAAGTGGGCGTGACTGAAGATTGCGGGGTGTTGCAGAGATGTCGAGGTCCACGGGTACGTTGAGCATTCACGGGAGTGACACTCTACCATTCGCTCGACGAACTTGACCGCTTCACAGGATCGAGCGGTGGAAATGCGGAGTTCGAGCCAGTACAAAGCTCTGCCAAGACAGGTCGATGACAGCGCTAATCTTGTAATTTCCAGACTTGATAGCGTGAATGGTCGGCCCCAGAAGCGGAGGAGACGAGGCTTATCCAGCTATCTATACGATGCAACAGTAAGACCACGCAAGGTACCTATTCGATACGCATCATCAGTACGCTAAGCCAAAGCGGCTACGTGAAGGGAGGTAGCCCCACCAGAAAATGCCACGAAATCTCGGAGGAACTAGGAAGAGCCCAAAGATGGGGGTGATGATCGCATGGACACGCACAAACACACTAAGGTATCTATCGGCGTACTCTGACTTGTGGAACGGGTCTTTTCGACAGCGAACAAAGAAAACGCACTGGGTGAACTGACGACTTGAATCGTACACAAGAAGGCAAAGAGCAAGGATAAAGCCTAAGCCAAATGATAATACAGGTTCCATCACATGTGTTCGGTATATAGATATGGGGGACAATCAGCACATTTGTATTCCAAGACAGCCCCAGCGCCCTTGACCGAAGCGATGAGACTCAATTTTGGAGTACGCAGTACCCATGTCTTGCTATACTACGGTACACGGAAGGTAAGGGCCTGAGCCTTCGGATAGACCCACCATTCCATTCAACCAGCAAAGTCTCCCGAAAGCCACGCGGAAGGGCAGCGGGCTGCCAGTATAGGCTAGACTACTCATCACCTGTACAGATGTATCCGTGATGCAAAGGCAGTGTTAGAAGCAAGCATAACTTCATCAAGCAACAGCAGTACGATCCCGATACTCCAAGATGTTCAACGTCGCTAGCTCAAAGAAGGCAAATACCATCTGCCTCACGGCTACATTGGTCTACGCTCCCTCACATGGCGGTTGGCAGACCTATAACGGCGAGCTGTCAACCGTCGGGCTGAGCAAAGATTGCTCATTTAGTGCTAGCTGAGCTGGCGAGCAAAGTTCTACATGGTCCTGTTTGGCTGACGTGGAGAAGCGAACGGTTATCTGCATGACATGGCTTGGCAACAAGCCATCGTGTCAGAACCACCAGTAAAAAACCAGCTGATATGTCATGGTGTGCAGAGATGCAGGTACGTATGCAATCTGATGCGGTGATATTCGCTGGGTTGGCAGGAGCCTCATGCGTACTACATGTGTTGTCGATCATGACGCCTCTGTTACACAGAAGCTTCGCAAACGGTACTTCGGCCATCGTAACAATTCCCACGACAGCAAGAAGGACTCAACCCAGTGCATTTCAACTCTTCGGCTCGTCGCGGGTAAAGGCGGGGAAGCTTGTATGTCTTTTCTATCGATATTGACTCAACGTCGGCTGGATGCTTCACACGCTTCGACGTACTCACAAATGTAGCCAGTAAAGACTTGCGCATACAGCCGCCACCTCCGAACTCGGTTTCTCCCCACGCCACCGGAAGGCTGCAGTCGAGCGACCACTCGTCACCAATGAGAAATCGCAATAGCGTGGATCGTGTGAGGCTTGTGCGTGACAGCCCCGGTAATCCTTACGGGTGGCGCATGGTGCCGCCTGGACAGGTCGCGGAGACTTGATTCTGCATATCTTTACATATACGTGGGGAAGCTAGTACCCGTCTCCGGTGGGTACATTACCATGCTCCGTCGTGAGTGGTACGAAGCGGCAACCGTGCAGCGTGCATGGCTGTGCGAGGGCATGATGGTCGAAGAGACGATGTGTAGGCTTGTGCAAGACGAGTGGGAATGTTCGAGCAGAGAGATTTGTTCAAAACAATGAGCAAGAGGCAAAGAGTCTGAGGCGTTGAAGACATTTGCACTGAAGTCGCAGGATTGTTTAAGCGCACGTCCACCCCGACCCGCCTTGCAGCTTCGCGCCATACGCTTCTACGCCAGATTTATGGCCCCCAACCCCCACGAACTGAGGTACTGATGAGTCTCTCGAAATCCCCTCTATCAGATCTTCGCCTTTGCAGTACCCGGCGGTAAAAGCTCAACGTCCTTCCACGGCAACCCCAAGTACTCCCACATGTAATGGAACCTACATTACATACCCGTTAGCACGCCCCACAACTCTCGACCGTTCGTTCGCTATGTTTCAGTAGTTCGCATGGTTCGCATGTCACACTATATGTATAGTGGCACCTCCCTCGCCTGCGGCGGGCACCTTACTATAAGTGACCATGCCCATGGAGGTCCAGCCTCCTCTATCCACGGCGGAAACACAAGGCCCTGCCTTGCAAGAAAGCGGGGACGGCGAAATAGTCGGAAAGGTACGTACCTGTCACTACCGAAGAACGGCTCCTCTTCTCCTTTCGAGTTACGCACAGAAAACCAGGGGCAACCAAACGCCCCCCGATCGAGGGCTTCCTTGGTATTGTCGTTCAGCTGCTGCTTATATGGCGGGCTGTTTGCTTTTGCCATGACTTCCTGGGCTTCTTCCTCTTTCAGGCGCTGCTGGAGAACCTCTACAAGGATCTCCGGCTTGCTGACATCCTTGCCGTTCTCCCACATCGCCTGGAAGATGTCTTGGAAGATGGCGATGAATTTCTCTTGGTGTGCTTCCTTCACATAGCACAACGCTCGCTGTGGCAGCAGCGAGAGGATCGGGAAGAACGACGGTGATTGAAGATCAGGAACACCAAAGTGGTGCTTCGCTCGTGCGCCGTCATATTGGCCGTACTTCGCTTTTGCTTCGAGGGACCAGGGTGGCTTGTTTCCTGCGTTACAATGTCAGGGTTGATTTGATAAAGCCAGTACTGGACTCTCATGTACTCCATATGGGAGGGATTGGGGGACGATTACCGCTGCCGACATTGATACCGCCTAAAAAGACGGGCACTATACTGTTTCAAGTCAGTGAGTAGACTTGCTTTTGGTAAGAGTGCAGTGTCGTTTGGAGGGTTTAGATGGAGAGGTTGGTCTGGAGTTTCGGGCTAGCGAGACAAGGGGTGCACACTCAATCTCTACATTGTGCGCTTCGAGAACCTGTCTGTTCCTCTCGATGTGCAGTAGAGCGTAGTACGAGTATGGAGACACTAGTCCGTAATCAGTATGTGATACTACGATCGGGAGAATGAGAAGCACGTACCGCAATCCAGATAGCACGTAATCTTGCCTGACATATTCGCAATTATTCTACACTTGCAAGATGAGAAATCAAGTGCGGGCTTTTGGAGTCGTTCTCATGTCTTATGCGCGTCGCGGTTGGATCAGCTCCATGTCTTGGCTACCGAGGTCCGTGGATTTCTATCACTAATCGCGACCACACCTCCGCCTTTCACGTCGCGAACAATGCGGATACCCCGGATTCTCGTCGCATGCACATTACAGATGCAGTGCCACACGTAGCAGCCGAGGCTCGGAATTAAGAGTTGATTCCAGTCTCATGTCTACTTAGGCTCTGCAGTTGGCTGTACTGCCAGCAGCAAGAAGCAACGCTATCTATGCAACGCGACCTCCATAACTAAACCGTACATCTCCTTTCACCATGCCAGCATCTAACAAGCAAGTCGCACTCGTCGTGGGTGCTTCTCGGGGCATCGGTAGGCAAATCGCCATCGACCTAGCAAAAGATGGTTATGCGGGTGAGCATCGTAACAGCCTCCTACTTCCAAAAGCAAAAGTACTAACAACAACACAGTCGTTGTAGCGGCAAAGTCCACGTCCGATGCCTCCAAGTGCTCTCCCTTCCCACCCGACCCAAACTCGCCTGCGTCCACCATATCCACCGTCTGCCGCGAGATCCACGAATTAGGCGGCGAAGCCACAGCCATCAGCGTGGACACACGAGACTTCACCAGCATAGAGCGCATGGTAACCGAGACGATAGCCAAATACGGTCGACTGGATGTCCTCGTATACAACAGCGGCGCAATATGGTGGGCAAGCGTAGCCAAAACCCCCATGAAGCGTTTCCAGCTCATGCAGCGCGTAAACGTAGAGGGCCTATACGGCGTCATACAAGCCTGTCTCCCGCACTTTGAACAAAGCAACGGGGAGTGGAAGGGTCGGATTATCGTCGTTAGTCCACCGATATACTCGCGCTTTTTCCGCGGCAAGACGGCGTATGCGATGGGCAAGGTGGGCATGTCTGTTCTTACAAAAGGGCTAGCGATGGATTTTCAGCGCGAGGGCAAAAAAGAGATGGCGATTACGAGTATTTGGCCTGCGACGGCTGTGCAGAGTGCTGCGACGCAGAATCTGTCGCAGGACGATGCAAAGGATCTTCGGACTGCGGATATCTTCTCCGATGCCGTGTTGCAGATGATCAAGGCACCCGTGGAAGAGGTTAATGGGGAGCTACTGCTTGATGAGGATTTCTTGAGGACGAAGGGAGTCAGTGATTTTGACAAGTATAATCTGGTGCAGGGAAGTAAGCCGAGGAGGATTATGCCGCTCGAGTTTCCGAGTCTGAGGGTCAAGGAGCATGACGATGAGGGGAAGAGGGTCGATAGTACGAAGCTTAGGGCTGCGAAATTGTGATCGGCGTCTTGATAATAACTATCTGCTACGTGCACACTCCGTCCTCATACTGATTGTAAAAGCCGGCTTGATTGATAAGCCGCCATACTCCGCCTTTTTAGCCCCAGAGTGCGATTGACGTTCACCCGCTACTCCTCCAACACAACTAACGTCATACCCCTTGCACCATCCATCAGCGGTACGCGCAGCACCGGCCGCATTGAACCTAGACATCGTTTGTCTTTCGCGTTCGCGAAACTGGTGTCATGTAAGAGACGAAGGACAGGCAAAGGCGATCGTTCCGTCGTAAAGCTAGACGATGAAGTAGCGCAGATGTATCCTCGTACAGAGCGAGGGGGAGCGTGAGTAAAAACAGAGCGTGAGAAGGTGAGAAACAGCAATGTAATAGAAGAGGAAGGATCAACGTTTGATATGAAGAAAGAGCGTGCAATAGACACGCCGATGCGCGGAACAGTACTGTGATGGCAGCTGCCGTTGACTGCGAGAAACTGGTGAGGCAGGTGCCAAATTTGGTGAGTCCGCTGCGGGCGGTCACAGATCCCGAGGTATCATTGGTATTAGTATTCTCGTGATGAACCGAACGATATATCGCCAGGTTGAGTAGTACCAATACCCTTAAGAGATGACTGCTTATCGATTAGACAACCTGACTGGAAACACGATTGGAAAGAATGGTGACGAGAGAAGAGTGACTAAACGAGTAGAAGGGGACGGAGCAAGACGACAGACGCAGACAGGGTCAAGAAGACGAGAACCTCAGAAACAAGAACTTTAGGCTTATGCATTAGCTCACCCATCTCTCCCATTCATTCAATCCATTAGACACCCAAACCCGATATTACTCCTTCATGATCTGCGGAGACTGCCTACCTTGCCACCAAGCGCTCCGGCATCCATCAGACCATCTCTCCCTATGCCAATGCCCGATAAACACCATGCTTGCTTTAAAAACTAAATAGCAAAACAAAAAAAGACGGCTCTACTGGTACATGGAGCGTTCGTAGATGCAAGAATCAGCCATAGAGGGCCGGGGACGCTTGATTAGGGAGATCTTGTAGAAGGGTATAAACGTAGGGAACCTGCTATGTAATGCTCGCTGTAACATGTACGCCGAAACGATATATGCATGTGCGGAATTCAAGACGGTGAAAACGCAGGCTGCGACACCGCGGTTCGATGACAAGTACGAACGCAAAGCTCAAGCGACTGAGGATCTTCTTACAAGAACGTGATAGGGCGTGCAGTTTTCATCTAATAGAGGCGTCCTCGGCTGGCCTGGCTTGCTCTGCTGGGCGATGTCCGGCTTCTCTCGTCTTCCTCCGGCACATCGCTCAACCTGGTGGGATGATGATGTCTCATGCCTACCCACTCATCGCCGTAGCCATCGCCGCTGTAGTCGGGTCGAACACCAGCAGTGGGGTGGCCTTGCTGTGGAGGTCCTGCGCTCGAACTCGTCGCATACCCACCCTGAGAAGTGGCAGTTGTGCCGTAGTGCTGCAGATGCTCAAGCTCACGTCGACGTGCGTCTTCTACGTCGTACTCGTCCGATACTGGAGACTGAAGTGATCGGAAAGGGATACGGCGACCCGAATCGTCGCGTATGAAGTTGCCTCTCTCATCCAACGCGTACTCGATGTCGCCTTCTGACTCTTCTGCTTGAGAGGTGACATAGGACTGCTCGTCCTCCGGGAGGCCAGTTTCAGACTCTTGATGTAGATATGAGCCGGGCTGCTGGTAGAAGGCCTCCGGTTGTGACATTGCTGGCTGAGCAGGTCCTTGCTGTGCTTGGTACGGATATTGCAATGGAGCAGGAGCTAGTGATTCATCTGCAACTGAAGAGCCAGCAGGCCGAGACGAAGTGACTGATGCTGCACCCGATGGGATGTAGGTTCCTTGAGCCACGTGTGCAGGTGCTTCGGGTTCTCGGTGCGCATGGCGACCGCCCTCCGTGAAAGGATCGGTGTCGGTTGGTGATTGACCTTCCTCATACGAGTAGTGTTGCTCTATACCTGAGCCACTGCTCTGGGCACCAGCGTAGGTGTCGTCCCCACGCCCCCTCCCTTGACGTCCCATGTTCTGCGCCATCGGAACCACCTGCACTCCGCCAACCAATGTAGGTTGACCTTCCCTCAGCGAGAAGGTGCGGTCGCGCTCTTCCTGTTCCCGCCTCCCAAGCTCCTCCCATGCTCGACGGGCTTCTTCCTTCGAGATTTGTAACTCGCGCTTCATCTCAGTTACCGCTCGTTCGGCATTCTTCTTCTCGGTGGCCATGCGCTCCATGTTTTCCTCAGCCTCAAGGCGCGCCTCCCGCTCGGTATTGATTTGTTCTGTCAGTTGCGCTTCGCGCTCTTGAGCCCTTTCCTGGTCCTGGCGGTGTTCATAGAACCACCTCTGGAACTTGCGCTCGGAGGACGCGCGTAGGCGTTGTAGTTCGACAACAGCATGGAAAAGGTTGGCACCAGCTGCCGACAGATCAGTGATCTGCCGTGACATTTGCTGGGCCAACGGCTCTCTGCGAACCTCATCGGTGTTCTGTTCAAGCCGCCGTATCCAGTAGGAGGTAAGACCTTCCCAGTGTGAGGACAACGTTTCCCAGCGTTCAAAGGCATGCGGAAAGTTGGATGTTGTTGACTCCCGAGGCTGTCCAGTTGACGAGCCTGGCGGAGGCGGTGGGCGTGGTACGGCAGTTGAAGGTCCTGCTTGTGACGAGGCTGCTGCGGCACCGGACGGTCGTCTGGCATGGCTTGAGCCAGCTGGTCGTCTGCCTTGTTCCGCCGTAGTCGGTAGGCCTAGATTTGCCTGAGCGGGTCGAGACTGCTGCTGTTGTGCTTGCGAAGCTGCTCTGGGTCTGGACTGTGATGCGCCTGTACTGGTCTCTTGCGCTTCATTCATGGTGTTTTGTGATGGGATTGGCCTCTCTGGTTGACGTGGTACTCCGCCCGATGATGTCGGGTATTGCACGTATGGGTCGCCAGATCTTAGAGGAGCTGATTGGGGCTGCCTCTGGGTCCCAGGCTCAATTGTTGGTGCTCCAGCTACACCAGAAACAGCTTGGGCTCTTCTTTCCGCGCTGGCTCTTCTGCGGTCCTCCTCAGCGGCCTTCCTTTGTTCCTCCACTTCAGCCCGTTGCCGTCTAGCATTCATGATTTGCGTCGGCGTGCGGATGTTGGACCGATCGACCTGAGGAACCGGCACGGGACCGCCAGTTGTGCGAGCCCCGCCATTGGCAGCGCGGCCGCTTGTCAAATCGGACATGGAAGCGTTCTCTTCGACCAGATCCGGTGTGAAAGGATGTGGAAGTCGGAGTGCCTCTTCGAGCACGAAACGTATTGCCGAGGCAGTACGTCGACTGATGCGAAGGGCGGGATGAGGCTCGGCGTAGAGGGTTGAGCGAGGGCGAGGTGTCTCGAAGCGAACGCGTTGCTGCTGTTGGCTCGGATCGACAGATCTGGCACGCTCAAAGTTGGGCGTGCGGCGAAGACTGTTTGCGACACTGCCAGTCGAGCTCGATGCTCTCGAGCGATTGTGCTGCGTGCGGTAGAAGGCTTCGGCTTGCTCCTGGCGTAGCTGGAGGGAGGTTCGGTACTCGAAAAGCGGCGCTGGGTCGTCGCGGTCGTGGTCTCGTGAAGATGTTTGGTGGAAGGGTAATATGTTGGCGAGCTCTGATGGGTCGCTGGACGTCACCGTGAAGCCAGGGACACTCACTCAGGCTCAATTGCCCTTGCGCCGTCGAGGGGCACCCGCTGGGTTGGAGAAAGTACCCAGCGGCTGGTTCTCTTGGAATAAGCTAAGCAGCGCGCGACGGCTTGCTTATATTGAAATGCACGAAAGCTGGCTGGAGAGTATAGTGTTAGATACAGAGACTGCGGAAAGGCTAGCAGAGGAGCCATTGCTGCGGTGCGCCCTAGCAATTCCACGCGTGAGGCAGGGTGGTTGGGGGGAGGTGAAGGGCTGGGAGGTGGCTGGGAGGCTTCGTGAACTCGACTTACACCTCTCACCGACAGTCGCATGAAACAGCCAATGTGCGTGTCTGTATGCGCGATTGGTGAGTATGTATGCGCTGCGCTGCGCTGCGCTGTTGTCGTGGTGCTAGTTGTTGTCCAATGCCTCGAGTTCTGCTGTCGATGCTGAAGCAGACGTCACCGGACGGAAAGCTGTCCCTCAGCCCCAGCGCTCGGAAGCGCGGCGCCTGCTGCAACGCGCGGGTGGGAAGGAAAGAGTGACTGAAGAGACAGAGGATATCGTCTGGTTATGCATTGAAGTCGCGCGGCCGAGCAATCGCGGACCTTTGGTAGCGCTCCTTGAGCGCGAGCGGAGGTTCACCCGGGAAGCAAATACGACAAACGTTGAGAATTGCTGATGTGGAGTCGCACTGACCGACGTGCAGCGAGATGCATGCAAGCGACTGGTATGAGGCGAGGATAGCGGACGTGGAGTTGGTGACGGCTACGATCGATTGCCAGCGTGCCAGCTCATCGTGCTTGTTCTGCTAAACCTGGCATGGGGGGCCAAGTACAGCGCGAGCCGGAAAGCGGAGAAGCCCATCGCCGTCATGGCCGGCCGAACGAAGCAAGGCAAGGCAAGGCATCAGAAGCCAGCAGCTCAGGATTACAAACAAGACATGTAGTTGATAGCTGGGGATTCCTCTGGCACATGGCCTCTCTCATGCTCGTGGTCGCGGTTACCTCATCGCACCTTGCCCACCCGGATGCGCCTGCCAATCAGCGGCCCATGATGCGAGTTGGGAGGAAGGCGCGGCCCGTCTCCAGCGGGTCGAAACGTCACAGCATCCGGCCACGAGCCTTGCCTTTGCAACCCGACGGCGTCTCGTTGAGTATAGAGATCTGCGTCGCAACGACTCTGCTGATGATGAACAAGTCGTTCGTCTTGTACAGCTAACAAGCAGTGCGTTCGATCATGTCGACCCCTGGAGCCTGCATACACGACATGCAACTCCCAGCCTCGCCTATGCATAAGACCCACGGTCCTGCAGCAACGAAAGAACAAGGAAGCACACTGCAGACGCAACGTCTCTTAGACCCACAAAACAGCTGTCCTCGTCAGACGGTACCTGTCCGATTTGTGATCTTTAGAAGTCGACACACGTTGCGCACACCGCCTCACGACACGAATCGCAAGCATATCGGACCGAAGCAGCAACGGGAGAGCTGTAGTACATGCAAAGACGCCGACTGTCAGCAATCAAGTAGGGCACCGATACAGCCAGGTTGTGAAATGTGTTCATTCGTGTCGGTCCTAGGAAAGGCCAGACTCGAGAAAGAGACCTAGCTACAAGGGTACTCCCAAATGTACTTTTCCAGGGCTTCCAAGCGCCAAAGCTCCGCAGGCGCGTCGTGGTATCGTCATTTATCCTTCGCTCATATCATGACCCTCGTCCGTCACCCATCGTCCATCATCTATCGTCCATCGTCCATCGATTCCTATAAAGGTCAAGTAAGGGTTTCTGGGCAGGGCTCATTTGCCGTTGCCAGCAAGTCCCATCCAGGTCCCCTCACTTCCCGTTGTCAGCTCCGTAAAATAGGTAATATTGAATCACCAAAAGCAAGCAGAACACTGAGTTAAACCGGACCAATTTCAAGAAGCACCGCCAGAACTAGGTCCAGACAGCCAATCCCAGGATCGCCTTACCTTGTGCTTGAAGCTACCGATTTTGGCGGCTGTCGTAGTGCTGTTGGAGGCTTCGTCGATGTCGATAGGGCTGACTTGGTCGTAGCTGCTATCACTAGAGACGAAAGAGTCTGCAGAGGTCGCGCTGTCGACAAGTACCAGGCTCGCGCCAGTCGGAGAGTCTACGCTAGAACCGGTGGAGCCGTCGACGATGGGCATCTTGGGAGAGCTTCGGGTGGTTGTGGATACTACAGGCGTCGTGACGTTGGAGCCGCAAGTGGAGACATTGGATGCCACACTCAACGATGTCTTGCCATCAGCTGTGACAACAGGAAGTGGCTGAGTTGGGAAATAACCGTCTTCCTTGGCCGCGCCATCCAAAGCTTCGCCTAGACCCTTCATAGCGAGGGACTCCTTTGTTAGCGGCAGTGAAGGGGCGGAGGGATCCATCGCAGCCGGATTCGACAAAGTTGCCTCTTCGGAGACAACGTCGTCGCCACAGTCATCGAACCCTCCCGTCCAATTCGGCCACTGGATCAGGCACGTCGCGTTGCTGCCCCACTTGTAAAGGGTGCGTGGAGTCTTGGGAGCTCGCAGGCCGCTGTCGATGCAGTCTTTGCCGCAAGTTAACAGTGCGATACGGGAAAGTTCATGCTCGAAAGGCAGGTAGTCCACAACGAAGCCGTTGAGCTTGAGACACCATAGTGGAAGCGGCTTGGCCTCTTCTAACCCGGCAGCAATACGTCCCTTGCGCATGCTGAAGTCATCAAGATACTCACCGGTGCCGAAAGAGTAATGTAGAACTCCTTTTCCTTCAATGCCCTTGTACTCCTTCTCTTTGGAATCTGCCTTGGGTACAGTCAAGCCACGAACGTTCTCAGCCTTGTGCCAGTGGTCTTTGCGCACAATGGGAGGCGCCGCCATTTCGAGATCTAGGACGCGCATGCCGGTCTCGGACGTGTTGCGAAAGACAGTCTCCCAGTAGATGGACTGGAAAGAATCGTGCATGCGGAACAGTCGAAGCTCCTTAAGCTTTGTCTGCTGGACGAGGGGCTTCATCTCTGCTGAGGTGATGTAGGATTTATACTCGTTCTTGGCGTCTTGCTGGAGACGAACAGGCTGGCCGAGGTCAAGGATGAGCTTCGTGAGCGAAGTGGACAGCTTCTCCCAGATGACGGTCATGAACGGCAAGCCAGAAACCCAACTAAAACTCGTTAGCTGGCAGGTAAGCTGTCGCAAGAGGATATACATACGTCAGCTCTTTAAGCGCAGGCATCTGTTCAATGAGCTTCGCGATTTGTTCGCCCGCATCGTGCCACTCTTTCTCAGGCTTGGTATAGTAGTGCGGCTGCTATGGCGTCAGTTTCATCTTCTCGGCATGTTGCAAACTCTTCCGCCTTGTTGATCACGTCCAACACTGATATCTCTTACCTCGTTTGCGTAACGCTTTTGCTCCTCTGGCAAATCCGTCTCTTCTTCGCCTTTCTTCGCAGTGGTCGGCTTCCACTCGCCGACGACGTATAGCTTTGTGACTGGAGTAGGACGATCATACATGTTGATGAGATAGTCGTCTACCTGCTCAACCACGTGCTGGAGGGAGGCGACCACATCACCCTTTTCGTTGCGAGCGACATCGAGGACGTAACAAGATTCGTCAGTGCCGTCAATAGCAAGCGCCGTTTTCAGAACGTAGGGGCCCAAGTTGTCCTTGAGTTCAGCCATGTTTGCGATGCGCAAACTACAATTGTAGCTGCAGGTCTAACTGATTGAAGGTAGGAAGCCTCTGGCGTCGACGAAGCTATCAAGCAAGCAGAAAGATAGAGCAGTACCTGAAGTTGCCGACGAAGAGGTTGAGGTTGCGGAGTGGAATTACTTTGTTGTGAGCAGTCTCGAGATTATTCGTGGTTCAAATAATAGGTGACGAGGGATTGGAGTCGAGCACTGATAGGACTAGTAAGCGTGTTTGCTATATTATTTCACGGTGAAGCCGCGACACAAACAATGACGCGAACGCGTCGGTCCGTTTGCAGGAAGTGCTCCGTCGCCGCTGCATGTGACTGGCACATGGTGAACATGCGAATGCCAGTCGCGTGATTGGCTGGACCGCGAAACTGCGTAACCCAGAGAAGGGGCGCAAGTCAAAGAGGCGGAAATTGCGGTGGGTGACCGAGCACAGTTTCCTCGGGAAGGTGATGATGACAGTAAGGGCGGCTCTTGACATGCGAGAGTGAATGGCTTTACGAGTAGTGAACTGAGTGTCATGTGGAACTAGGCGCTACGCTATCCAAAGCATCAGGTGTGAAAGGTAAGACTCTTAGATCATCCTAGACATTACAGGACTGTGAATGCTACACCCAACTACTGAAGCAGAGGCGCCGCCTTCCTTATCGAGATGGTGTTGTCTGAGCCCAATCCACTTCTTACGTCGTTCAGTTCTCCGTTCTAGACGCTCCCTCCCCTATTGATTAGTCTCTTACGTACAGCGTCAAAATCCAACTAGGAAAACGTTTGAAAGTATGAGAAGCTACTGTAGACTCAGAGCCGCGATGCCTGCAGTCCGTCGAGAATCCAGATGGCGACAAGTGTAGTGAAACTGTGCCACGATATTATATTTGGGAAAACTCGTTTGCTTTGATATATACATACCACGGCGCGCCAGCTATGACTGTCTCTACCACCGAAGCGTCCCTACTACAGCAGTCGTTGTAACTAAGCAAATTTCGGAGACGGTTGTAGACCGCAAAGTTACTGTGCAACTATAGATTCATGATACCTTAGGTGTTTTGGTAATCGTGAGCTATGAAAGTCTACGATAAGCAACACGTAGATGCGAAATATTTGCTAGAGCTAGCAGTTTTCTTCAAATTTAACACATGTACGATTTATGCATCTGCTGAGGTTTCGACACAGGCGTATGCACCATCGCTCTCAGCAAAACCTGGGTAAATGAATTGTTCTCTACTCGAAACTATCTCTATATCCATCATCGTGCGACATCGGCTCAATGGGCAGTCTTGCCAACAATCAATCCAGATTCAAGCTCATTAATCCAGCTCATCAATTACATCGTTCAACCAAGCCAAGCTCTCATCCTCCAAGACCTCAACGAAGCCAAGCTAAGCATCCCATATTGATTGGCTTGGTTGTTGGCGTCTCTATCAGTGGGCCGGTGGCAGTCTTATGTTTTTTAGTCAACCGTTTACGACACCGTTTGTGCAGATCAAATGAGTTTTATCCTTCCCTGCGTCATCTTATCCCTTTTACACATGGTATTCTCACTCATCATATCATACCTAAGGTCAAGACATGAAACGTAAGCGATTTTAGTCAGTCCATATGCCAGGACACGACCTCGAGCTCAGCTTCACACACTAATCGACAAGGTGTATACCCAAGCAAGTTAGTCTCATCCCTCCATGAGCATATTTGTGTGCCTGAATCAAGCCTCCATTGAGAGCATACAGGTACTACCGGAAAGCTAAGCTGGCCTCAGTTCAAGATCTCGATTCGAAAGCTCACTTACTTTTTTCAGCCGCGAATCGAGATCCGTGACCAGGGTTCGACTCGATATCTGTAGTTATTTATTTTCTTCGCTCGAGCTATCGCCGAAATGGTGGGAAAGTGGTAAGCCACATTGTCTGACCCGCGCGGGCAGCGCCGTGTCCCGCACTGACCTGCACCCACCCGGGTACATTCTCCGGCCCGCTATTGCTGTTCCTTGTCCACGGCGGAAGTAACAAATCCAGTGGTATGATTTACCCGACAACGGCAGTTGCCTTTTCGCGGCTATGGAAGCTCGTATCTGCTTCCGCTGTTGCACGCGACACGATGCAAGTTAGGTAGCGATTGGGTCGCTTCCGGCCCCGTGGTCATTCCGAGACGCTGCATTCATATAGCTCTGACGTGTGGCTTTGGTAGTTGGATCTCGATCCGTCTATGGGAGAGCTAGACCTGGTAGTGTTACTTGGGCGTATGTTGAAAGCCCAGGTGGTGTGAGTGGGTCGCATTGTTAGTCCCTTTTCAGACTGCAATCGCATAGCGGACCATTTGAGGTCCAGATTAGAGATTGCTGCGACCAGACCTGCACGAAAGTCGGTGTCGAGGGTCTAAGCGAAGATTCGGCAAGGTGTGATCTTTCCCATGCGCCCCTTAACCATGGCAAGTAAAAGGAATATGTTCTGCCGTTGTTGATACCCAATACAGCAACGGAGAACAGAGCGAGGCGCTCGCTAACCCACAGAATTCACCCGCGCCTAACACTATAATCGTGGATGAATCATGATCTTAACACACTAGTTATCGTGCCGTCTATGACACGATACGAGCTGGGTGTGTCACTGTGTTTTTTTCGATACGACATTCCTCCATGCGCCACGGAAACATTCCCCATTCCCTATGCTTTCGGCAGCCCTTGATTGAACGTGGTATCGCCAGATCGGAATGCGTTGGTGCAGAATACGGAATAGTACATTGAGTTGTTGGAGTGGAGACGCACGAATTCTAGATCTCCAGGCCCATCCTCCGCATCCCGCATGGTGATCAAATGCCTGACTTACTCAACAATTGTGCACGAGCATGTTCTGCAGCTGTTGCCTCCGTGAGCATCTAGCGACAAGGCTTGTCTAGTTGCATGTCTGAAAAGTTGCTATTGCTCTACGAGATAGGGAAACATTCAGTGGCACTGCAGTACACCAGTAGTCAAGGAGAGTATGGCATGGACATTTGCCAATCCTGAGCCATGTTCTGGGTTTCTCCATGCGTCGTATGGAGCCTCGTTGCGATGACGTTACGCTAGGACTGCAGGCTGCTGAACCGAAACCTGAAGCTAGAATCAAAAACTATAATGTTCATCCCTTCAGTAATGGATCAACTGTGGGGCCTTGGACTGTAACTGTCTAGTGTTAAAGCTATATAGTTCAGGCGGTCGTCGACACGCGAATGGGGAAAGAATCTGGAATGACAATGGTATAAGAAGAAAATATGCTCGGTGCCAAAGGCTGAGAAAAGGAGATGTAGTTTGACAAGGATTTTGCGTTTCACAACTCATAACTTGGGAATGCTTCAATCAGATGAGCGACCCTAACAACCATGCAGGAGCATCGAAGAGCGTGATCCAATACCTAGGTAGTTTCTGTTCGCGACGAGCAG
>JAESFQ010000331.1_pt1 | contig 17144 bp, 17 predicted proteins | sample 9269431 | NCBI WGS metagenome assembly JAESFQ01 (sample SAMN14502588, study PRJNA617103) | algae metagenome | isolation source: Plectolyngbya sp. WJT66-NPBG17 and co-occurring heterotrophs from well... | place: USA: Mojave Desert, Joshua Tree National Park, California | collected 2006-08-06
CTTCTCCTCCTGGATCCCCGCCTCAGAGAGCAACGAAGAAGTTTGCGCAATTTGTGGAGCTAAAGAACAAGGGCCAGCATTTCAACCAGCGCTTGGAAGGCTCGTCAGTGTTACGTGATCCGGGGCACACGCGGAAGTTGATGGACTTTGCGGGAATCAGTGAGGAGGACTCATATGCATCCACACTCCCAGAGGATGTCGCGATACCAGCGGCCTTCCCAGAGTGGGCTTACGTGGAGGAACTGAAAGCTTCACAAAAGCGTATCGCAAAGACCAAAGAACAGGAGAGATCCAAGGCACCAAGAGAAGCCCTTGAGTTTATCTCTGCGTCCAAGACTGGCGTATCAAGTGGCATAGGCACGGCGTCAAGCTCTACCACAGGAAAGCGCAAGGAATTGGAACACAGAGGAAAGGATGATCAGAATTCAAGGAGCAAATTGGAGAGCAGGTCAAGATCCCCAAAGAGGAGACGTTCGAGATCTAGAGATAGAAGATGATGGCAGGACGATGTACATCAGCGACAGAAATCAGTAGAATAATACCATGGGAATGCTGATTGAAATGCTGCTCTTAACTCTGAAGACGTAATCAGCAAGCCCCAAGACATGGATTGCAGTGCTTGCTGTATATGCTCTAACGCAGTCCGCAATGCATGCTCTCACTACATCAGCGCCAAGACACTAGCGCGTGGAAGCTCCAGGCATTCGAGCTGCGTAACTCCAGAGCTTCAACACCAACAAATAGAAGCGCCGCTACAATCCACAACCCTCACGATACCGAACAAAACCTCTACAGTCTATCCGGAACTCCCGTCTGCAAATCTCAACAATGGCTGCCCTCTACACAGGTGCACCTCCGCAAGGTGGCCCAGGCTATTCGTTCAAGCAGACCCCCACAACTGTCCCGTCAGGCGAGCGGCAGCATGGCTTCTACCCGTACGTGTAGCTCACTGCTCTGGATGTAAATAAGACTGACAGTATACAGCTACACTGACAACGGTGGCTCAACACTCGGCATCTCCGGCGCCGACTTCGCCATCCTCGCAGGCGATACACGTTCGACTTCCGGCTACAACATCAACACACGATACGCACCCAAACTCTTCAAAATCGGCGGCGAGGGACCAGATAACAAGGGCGCCAGGATAGTACTGTCAGTAGTCGGCTTCGCCGCAGACGGTGATGCATTGAAGGAACGCCTCGACACCATCGTCAAGATGTACAAGTACCAGCACGGAAAGCCCATGACAGTCTCCGCCTGCGCACAACGGCTCAGCCACATCCTCTACAACAAGCGCTTCTTCCCCTACTACGTACATGCCATCTTGGCTGGTCTGGACGAGGAAGGCAAGGGTGCGCTGTACTCCTACGACCCGGTCGGCAGCTACGAGAGGGAGCAGTGCAGGGCAGCTGGTGCCGCGGCATCACTCATCATGCCTTTCTTGGACAACCAGGTCAACTTCAAGAACATGTACGAGCCGGGCAGTGGAACAGGTCACGAACTCAAGTCGAAGCAAGTACAACCGCTGCCGCAGGATCACGTCGAGGATCTGGTACGGGATGCCTTTACAAGCGCGGTCGAGAGGCATATCGAGGTTGGTGATGGTCTCCAGATGATGATCATCACGAAGGAGGGTATAGCCGAGACCTTTACGCCCCTCAAGCGGGACTAAGAAGATGCGATAGGTAGAATGAGTGTGGGGTATCTTCACGAATATGATGAATTCAAGACACCAAATAGATGTATGAATAGCATAACAGCATGCTACCGCGCCCAGAAACCAAGCGTGAATGACTAATAACAGGGTAGGCTCAAAACAAGTCTTCTGTTTCCCTCATCTTCTGTTCCTCATTCTTGTCGCTTCTCTGTCTGTAACTAATGCTGCCTTGCACTGTTCTTTTACAAATGCTATCGCCTTATACCTCTAATAATGTCACTGCAGATCTCTCTAGCGTTTTCCAATGCCTTTGCAAATTCCATTATGTCTACAAGAAGGAGGGCTAACTCTATCAATTCCTTTTACACTCTATGCCGCTCCTAGAGAAAGTAAACAAACTAACAATGACAAAACATGATAAACCAAAAGCAAAAAGAACAGACCGCCCTTAATGTATTAAAGTAGTCTGCTGAAAACAACCAATGCACAATACAATGGCATCTAGGGCGCCCTAGATGCCATTGTATTGTGAAGAGATGGTTTTTTCACGACTCGAACCCGCGGCTTCCAACCAATTGGGGGCGACCCAAGGTTGGCGGAGAGGGATGGCGGGACTGGTGTGGAGGCGAGGTGAAGGTGAAGGTGAGTGTTCGCTATTTTGAGGGTCGGCGACGGGCTGTGCGTGTGGTGCCTGTTTGAAGCGAGAGGTTTGACGGAGAGAAAGATGGTGAGGCCAGGGTCTGGAGGAAAGACGGCTTAAAACTACTTCGCCCGTGGCACTCACGTATGAATCCACAAAGGAGGTAAGTTTGCAACTACGAGACCCCATAAATGACAGCTCAATACTTAGGATAGACTGATGTATGGAAACAGTAGATGTAGTCAACATATGTGGACATGTAGAGAGCTGGAGAAGTGAGAATATTCTTTCTATGCGAGCTCGGCCATGTTCGTAGGAAGGATCATTTAGACAATGATGAACAGCATGGCAACGGAAAAAAGACAAGTAGTGGCCTAAGGCTAGGCTGTGGTCAAAATCCCACAAGGTAAAGGTCAGCAATCTGTCGAAGCGCGTCACGAGCAGCTTCTTCGGTCGTGGTGACGCAGCAGCCGAATTTTCCGCAATGGTCTGCAAGACCTGGATCTCTTTGATGGGGTGCGCGGGAGAGTAGACGAAGGTCATGGGACGAGATGGCCAAGGAAAAGGTCGATGACAGTGGTCCAAGTCTGAGGCCGCCTTTTTCTGTGGTAGGCCAATAACGACCAAGAACAACAGCGCCGATACTGGAAATTGAACTTACGAGCCAGACATGGCTTCTGACCAAGAACCTCTGTATAAAGACCATAGAAGCCTGTCATGATGCGCTGAAAATGTATGGGGACGAAGGAATGGAGGTTCGTGTGCGACACGCGCAACCCCTGCCCCAAATGCGCTAGCCCAACCCCACATCGTCACCGGCCAGCATCTCCGCATATCCCGATCCATCGCTAATGCATCTCGGAACACACATTTCTCAAACGGTCGCTTTGTCTGGGCTCAAGCCGTCTATAATCCCCGATACCACATTAAGAAAAGACAGAAAAAGAAGCTTTCCAACAGAGGAACCGAACCTGGGGAAGGCGCAAACGCGGCACGCGTCGCTCCTGGAATTTCATCTAAACAGATTGCTTTCGATAACTCGTCGCCCTAAGGCCTGGTTCACTCGCCTGATGGCCCTAGGTTACGGTCCCAAGCAAGTCCTTGTGAACACCATATTCTCAGCTTCTGCTGAAGGCCTTCAAGCTGCAACCCGCGGTGACACTATCGTCACCAATGTCGAGAATGTATATAGGTGTGAATGAGAGTAAAGTGTCCCCGGTTCAGCCCGCAGAGGCGACGACAAGGTCTCGAGACTATCCACAAGACTCGTGCCCAATCGAACCGACGGGACCTTTATCCGGTGGCTCATAGTACACATATTATACTCAAAGCAGGCCTACGCGACACACACAAGAGCATTTCTGTCGAACGAATCTAGAGCCACACTTCGGTGTAGTCGCCAATGAGTGACTACGTTTTGTGGGCTGGTTAATTTCCACACCACCCGCAGGACGTTACACATGGAAAACTGAACCCGGATTGCGGTAATGACAAGCTTTGCTTTCATATAATCGCGAGTCACACGACGATGCCGTACTCTAGAATTCTACCTTTTTAGGGTGTAGTAGCATACACCAGAACCGCGGGTGGACCTCATCTGTAAGCGAACATGTTTTACGATGCTTGGAAGGTTAAGAGGCAAGTATAAAGACGTGGTAGGCACAGAGACATTTTGATGCCATCCCAGCAAGAGTCCACTACTTGTCTTCTCCCAGTTCAACTCCAGTTACCATAACAGCCACCATGAGGAGTGCAATCATCCTGACCAGTGTTGCTGCCTTCGCAACACAGGTAGCATCTCACGCAACCTTCCAGCAACTTTGGGTCAACGGTAGAGATCAGATAAGTATTTTCCAAGCGCTTCAACGACACAACTGACTCCCATTTACCAGTCCACTTGTGCAAGGCTTCCCAACGGCAACAGCCCCGTCACATCGGTAGCAAGCAACGACATCCGCTGCAATGCCAATCGTGGTCCAGCAGCATCGAAGTGCAGCGTCGCCGCCGGCGGCACCGTCACCGTAGAGATGCACCAGCAGAACGGTGACCGCTCGTGTGCCAGCGAGGCCATCGGTGGTGCCCACCACGGTCCCGTCCTTGTCTACATGTCCAAAGTTGCGGATGCGTTCACAGCCGATGGCTCGACGCCCTTCTTTAAGGTCTTCCAGGACACGTGGAGGAAGAATACTGCAGGTGGCGGCGGTTCGGATGATTTCTGGGGTACAAAGGATCTAAACAAGAACTGCGGAAAGATGGACGTGAAAATCCCCGCGAACTTGGCCCCAGGAGACTATCTGTTGAGAGCGGAAGCTATTGCGCTGCACGCTGCAGGCGGTGTCAATGGTGCTCAGTTCTACGTTACCTGCTACCAGATCACCGTCACTGGTGGTGGATCTTCTTCGCCTGCTGGCGTGTCCTTCCCCGGAGCATACAAGGCTACAGACCCTGGTATTCAGATCAACATCTACCAGAACCTCGCTTCTTATGCGGCACCCGGTCCGGCAGTCATCGCGGGCGGTACTGAAGCTGTTGCTGGGAGTGCTGGATCGGCTGTAACTGCTACCGGCGGAGCGCCGGTTGCTACAGCCACCCCAACCACGATGAGGACATCTACGGTAGCCACCTCTGCCGCCCCTGTGCCCACGAACGGGGGTTCATGCTCGGTTGCCAGGTACGGCCAATGCGGAGGAAACGGTTACACTGGATGCAGAACTTGTGAGTCAGATGAGCTGAAAAACATATGAGAATAAACGATTACTAACGATGTGTAGGTGCGTCTGGACTTACCTGCACGGCCGGAGGTGACTACTACTCACAGTGTATCTGATTAGCTTGATGGCAGTGTGCGGCAAACCTTTAGAACCTTTGTGTACATATTTTGAACTTGTTAGAGTCTTCGTGTACATATTTTGAATTCGGTAGTGGTCTGAAATTTGTCTTACTTCGTTCCGCCATTCGTTCGCAATTTTTTTGAGTGATGACTAGGTCTTAGCGGGAGTGGCAGCGCCCTTCCCACAGCTTCATAGCGCGTCCTTTGCGCTTTCAGCAATTTTCAGGTCGAACATGGGCTGATGTGTTTCATTCTGCAGCATACGCCCTTTGCGTTTAGTTGGTTTCCAGATTCCGCCCTTCATGTCGGAGTAAACGTAGCAAATTACCCCTGCTCAGCCCTACCGACACGCTTCATCGGCATAACTATGCAACTCCGAAAAGCCTATCCTTCTCCATTCCAGTCACAAAGACACATGGAAGGAATACGGAACAAATTGTCGCATCTAGAACAGACATTTGACTCTACATGACAAGCTTGATGCGTAATTCCAGACTCACATGCGATATTGTTCATGATGCTGGTCTGGCGTTGGACGCCTAACACTGCTGCCTAGTGCTGATACCGTGATGGTGCATTCGCTTACCCGAACCCGCCATGCAGGTGCTCAGAACTATGCGTAAGTGTGTATTAAATGCATACTGTGGCTTGCACTGAGCAGTGAGGAGTCAAGTTGAATTCCGACTCATCGGACAAGAAAGGGCAATGACGAGCCTGATTAGCTAGGCAAGGTATCCCAATCTGACCGATGACGAGGTGACGAGTTCGCATATAATACGAGCTATGGAATCGTGATGGAAGAGTCATACTCATCCCAGGGAACAGAAGCATAAAGCATTCCAAACGCCTCAGCTTTTCTAAAACCTCAAACTGCTAGTTATCGTAACGACATCTACTCGTGCATCACTGCTACCATCACAATGTCTTCACAATCCAACACAACCTCTCCTACCAACCCACCTCGCTATTCCACCACAGCACCACCGCCATACACTTCGTCCGATGCAAACTCGCTTGCCTCAACGAAATCAACATCAAAGAGCATTCTGGCGAAGATGTTGAACCGAAAGCGTATGTGGACATACTCTAATGAACTGAGAACTTGGCTAACGCTGATGGTAGCATCTGAAGCGACGTCGCAAGCGAGCAATCAGGCGCAAAAGAAATCGGAGGAGGCTGAGAACAGAGCTGCTGCGAGGGCGATATATTTCTCCGGGCTTTAGATGTAATATTAGGAAGAGTGCATCTTGAGGTATCGAGATGCCGGATTTGGGACTCAGGATAGAGCGTGGAGTGTCTCGCAGGCTTGTAATACGCGGATGCGGGCGGCAAAGAAGCCGTTCTAGGCCTACATGGGTTGACTCTAATAGTCATGCGATGCGGATATGGCGTTGATTGGTTTGTTTTACTTGATCGAGACTTTCGATTCTCATCGCTGTCATTGTTAGGCTCAAAATAAATCCTAGATGGTGGTCAGTGAACTCCTTCTTCATATTTGATTTGTTAACTCACCGTATTATTCCACGTTGCATTGTCCAGCCAGTTCAAAAAGTCCTCCGACTCCGTCGGTATTGGTTCCAAACCCTGGACCATGGGCATGTCGAAGAAGCCCTGCCCCGCTCCAGTCAGAGTAGCTGCAGCATCGTCACCTTTATCTGGTGCGCCTGCTGGAGGTGTGTAATTGAGAACCTCATCCAGTACCAATGCGAGCATTTTGTTGAGCTCGCTGCAGAGCTTGAGATTTCCGTCACCAGGGAGAACGATCCATTCCAGACATGAGGTCAATACGGAGAGGTTGCGAATTATATCTGCGCGAGATACTGTGCTAGGCAGTGGTACTCCTTTAAGTGTGCTTCTTCGAAGCTCCAGTGCTAAGACGCCGGCGGCTGGGGAACAGTAGAATAAGATGACGGTGGGAAAGTGACGACGAGTTTCGTAGATGCGGTTCTGCGGCTTGGTCGATACGAGGGACGAGAGGAGTAACTTTAGCGACACCTCCAATAGTGCTGGTAGTGCTTGTTGCGTTATTCGGTGAAGGAGACGTTGTATCTGGAAATGTACGTGTAGGTAATCCAGGTAGTAGGCGAGTAGTCTCATGGCGAGACCAGGACCGCGGCCTGCCCAGGCGGCCTCTTCCGTATACATGTCGTACCTGAGGTGTACTGGGAGCGAGTTCCACCATGCTGCACATTCAGCTGATATTGCTCTAATTGGGTTAGCCAGAAGTAGAAGCGCGGTCAGGAGCTAGACGTACTCCACGTTTAACACCACCTCACCGTCTTTTTCGCCTGCAAGACTCTGCTCTAGCAGTCTCTCTTTGAACACAGCAAGTTGACATTTCATTCTGCCGAAACTAGCGGGATGAATATGACCTTCCGTGTTCCAGCCCTCGCTGTCCAGCTTGGAAAGCTCAGCATTGAGTATATCAGCATCTTCCGTGACCACAGCATGATCGCTGATGTCCAACAACATCTTGCGGTCACTGTATCTCCATCCCATCATTGGGGGTCGTCCGTAGAACACAGCCAATGTCTTTTCGACGTAATAAACCGCCGCGTAGAGTCGTCTTCTGAATTCGCGCATGAAAAAGGGTTCCGGGTTGCTATCATCTCCGTTGCAAGCTTCGCAATGGACGCCTGCCGCGTAAAGAGCGGAAACACTATCGCCCATACGCCTCCATGTAGCGTGATCTAGAAGGTCAGCAATCCCGATGTAGTCTTCGGGGAGGAGAATCGACGCACGGTTGTCTCCGTAGAAACTACTGACTACCATCAAGTTGATGTAGATGAGAAACACCATAACTGGTCTTATTAGAACGTTCACAATTGACTGCGTGTGAAGGCTACGTACGCTCATTAACGGCGCCATGTGTTTGGCAGATATTGATGCACGTATTGGTTGCGTGCATTATGTCCTCGACAAACTCCTCCCTATTCATCTGCTTGCCGTTCTCTAGCGTGAAGAGAGGATCGTTGGGGGATGTAAATTGGGCATTAGAACCGGCAACCGCGAGAATCAAACCTAAAATCTCCCACCTCAAGTTCTTTCCCGTAAAGAGAGTGTGGAACTCTGATGGACGCATATCGGATGGTATCTTCATTGGTCGAGCGGAATTTCTTGTCATCTCTGCGTACAGAGTGTGTGCATGATCACCAGCAGCTTGAAGCTGCTCTAAGTCTTCGCGCAATTGTGGAAGCGCGGAGAGAACAAGTGGGCCAACGAGGGCTGGATCCTTGTGCGATTCGAAATACATGTTAAGAGATCTTTCGAAGAACGAAAATGGCTGTAGCGTAGAAACTATCGTGTCTCCTAGTGAGAATTGGCAGTGGCGATGCCCCATACTTCTACTTGACGTCGAAGGGGCTGTACTCAGTCTTTCTGATGGATGTTCGTGCACTGTGTCTGGCAAGGGGCACTCTTCCGTGAAGACAGCGGCATAACTAGTAGAACCCAGAAAGAAGTTCCTAGAAGTGTCGGGCCCGCTTTGCGTTGTTCTAGCAGCAGAATCTGGGGGTGTAGGACACGGGAAACATGCTGAATCGTTCCTTAACGTTGGCGGACTTAGGGTCAATGGAGTCAGCCTCCCCTGGCTGGAGGATGAGTTTGTAGCATGCGCATCGATCCTACGACGACGCGGTTCTGGCTTCTTGCGAGGAGTGCCCGCGGGCTTTGTCATGGGATTAGGATGGTAGAAGCACTAAAAAGTCGTAAGCGCAAGGCTTCTAAACCGACCCCATTGTATCCGCTCACGCATCCAGTGGTACCGCGACGACCCATAGACGACCCATAGACGACACCGAGCCGCTCACAACTTCCGCAACTCATACAATACCAGACGGAATTTCATTGCGAAATGAGGATTAACCCAAACATTAGGAACTTGCATCGACTCACTCGCTCTGTCATACCACGAGCCTGACACTTCGAGCACGTCGGCGTGGCATGATCGCACTTGATTTTCGATACGCGACATGGTTCGCACGACCTGATGAGTACATGGTTAGCTCGTGATTACGGGGCGCCTCGGAATACCTGTCGAAGTACCTTAGCTTCCCATTTCTTCGCAGCATGGCAAGTGGCTCTCGGGGAATTTCGACTGTGCATGTAATGGATATCCACGAGTGTATGTGCTGCGCAACCCAGTCCGCGCTGCGTTGCACGCACGGTCGTGCACTCCGATTCCAAAACTCCGAGTCTCGAGGGTGTGCGCTAGCGAAGAAATTCGAGGCTGGGCCCCGAACGATCTTGACCCAAATAAGTATAGATCTGCCAGAATCTGGATTAGCGTTATCGATGATCTGGAAGACGGAGCTTTCGGAATAAACAAATATCGCTGATGATATTACGATACGGAGAAGATATTGTTTCTGCAGGTTCTAACCAACAAACCCGATTCTGACGGTATTCGCAGTACCCTGTCAACAAACGTATCAGCAAAACATACTGAGTACCTTTAGGGTGGAGTCTACCTTTGCATAGGCTAGAAAGACATGAGCTGATTCGAATACGAATAGTCAATGCCGGCACCGCTCGAACCGCGACATTGATACGGTCACGCTCAATACGGTGAAAGCGGATGAGTGATACGAAGTTGCTGAGAGTGCTGAGAGTACGCTTGCAGGAACATGGTGGCTCTGCGCCAAACGTAGGCATTGTTTCCAACCAAGCTCGATTGTTTTCTTTTTTGCCTGCCAGACTTTGGCACTAGCATTCTACAATAGAGCGCTTTTTAAATAAGTAAACACCATTTGCTATGTGTGTTATCTCGTGCACCAGGCTTGAGAAGAGTGCTCCAAGCGCCAACGCTGAACAATGCTGGAGCAAAACTGCCACCAGTCGACAAGCACAAGTGCATTTCCAATGCATGTTTGGGTATAAAATCCGCCATACGCAGTCTCACGGCGTCACCTCTCAGCCGCGATATACCATATTAGGAAAACAACGAACATCCCGGTCATCAAGGACCCCTCCCGAGGCTTCTGAGGCTGCTTCTGGGCATCTTCTTGGGGTCATCTCCTTCCACTATCACCTTCGTAGTGACGCGGATATTCTGTTCCTCTTCGCTATCACCAAGATTGCTCATTGGGTATAACTCCTCCTGGCTCCCTGTTCTGGCATCATCTTCTTCGCCATGAGCGCCAAGCTTTCTACCCTTCGTCACCCGACTAGCATTGCCCAAAGAGCGGCCCTTTGACCCTGGGGTAGCAATGCCAAAGTGATATCGCTCGGTGGAACTCTGCTCCTTCTTTGATACTCTTGCACGGTAGAAGCCGTACATTTCAGGCATATTTGCGGTGATGATTGCTACCGCAAACTCGATAGACGTGACGATTGTGACGGAGCCGAAGATGTAGGATACATCTGTAGTGTTCGCGAGTTGCCAGAGGACGATGAAGCGGAGAAGGGAGACCATGATTGTGCATCCTCCGAGGGTAAAGATGCACATCAAACCGATTCGACGGCGGAGTGTCGTTTGCACGTTCCACAGGGGGTATATGGGAAGGAGGTAAATGACTACGTCCATAAAGACATTCTGAATGGGGTTAGTGGAGTGTGTTTGAGCAGGTGGTGGGCGACTTACGGCAACCGAGGGCAAGTAGTATGATAGACCAGAAGAAATGCATACGGCATTCGGGTAGAGTTCTGGAGTAAAGAAGGCTTGTATGGGGATACATTGCAAGGCGTAAAAGATCCATGTACCACCTGTCTGTAAGCCTACAAAAACCATAGTGGTGATAACCGCGATCCTGAAATCTGGGGTGACCTCAAGTGTACGGCGGTAGAAGAAGAGAAAGGACATCTTAATAAAGAATTGTAGAAGTAGGTAGTAGAACTCTTCTGCAAAGAGATACTGCGCGATCAGTTAACATGGATGATCGAATGAGAGAAAGCGCATATTGCACCTAAGTCTGTTGTAACGTACACTGGTAATTTTCTTGAGATTTTCAGGCTTAACGCGAGAATCGGTAATGTGCCTAACAAACCTGTTGGAAATCTTGTCTGCTAGATGGTGTCAAACTTACAACCCGCCACCTAGGATGGTCCACATCCAGGCGATGTATTGTTGACCGATGAACAAGATCTATCGCTGAGTTAGCCACATTCAATGTCGGGACCAGAAAACTCACAGTTCCAACAAGCATAAACCAGTCATCTGTGCCAAAAGGCTTTCGGACAAAAGCTCGGGTGTAGAGTCGGATTGCCGATGATACAAGGCCCAGCAAGAAGAATGGAATGGTGGTAATCCAAACGATGGGCTGGATGTTTTCGTACACCACCAAGTTGACATCGTCTCCAGCTCTTCTAGCAAAACTCATGATGGGCAATAAGCAAATCAGGACACAACTGAACGAATGGGAAGAATTCTTCCCAGCTGAGACCAGAGGATTGGGAGTACTTTGTTCGACTGCTATGAGTCGGAGGACGGCAAATAAGGAAAAGGTAACCCTATACGAGTCGAGGCAAGGCGTGAAGGTTGTATTGCCATACACGACGCAGGAACCACCTCATTTTTTCTGTACGTGCCCAATGAAACAGGGGGGCGTGAGTCGGCATAAAGGTGCGCTCCCGATCCTTGTTCTAATCGGTCCCATGCCATTGATGTTCGCGAAGTGTTGCTGATACCAGTATCAGGCGGGGCTGCTAACGGTCCAACCCGACGGTAGCGACGGCATTCGGTCGAATTGACGGCATTCTGGCATATCACAGGCATGCGGAAACAATTGCATCTAGCGGAATGTCAGTGCATTGTATCGCCCAATTCTTAACGGGGGACGCACTGTAACTCGATACCTTGTGGCAGAGCAGTGCTTCTCGACGGGAAAATGACATCCTTCTAAAAGGCCCCAGGATCATTGTCGGGACGCCATTGAACTTTTGCCGTGAGAATTCCCTGTGCATAGAGTATTGGCTCTCCTTGTGCGTAGATATTCGGCAGCTAGTTTATCATTGCGTGTATTGTGTTCGAGTAAGGTCCCCAAAGAAAATGAAAAGAAAGATATGCATCGTAGTGGGCACAGAAGCATGCGCCTAAGATAGAGGTGTGTTACCGTCTAGTATAGTTTAGTAGTAACTATAATCCATGCATACTATCGGCCCGCACCGAATTCTGCGGCTAGACACAGGTAGTATAATAGTTTCACTTCCGAAAGCGCACATCGGCCAAGAAGAATCTTATCTCGGTGTCGCTCTTTTCGAGTAAGGTTGTCGATACTTGGCTACGGATCTTCGCGTGACTGCTCAGGGTTTTGAACCACCTTTAGTTGTCGGGCCCAAAACTTATCCGCTCTACAAAATTTCTCTCCCTCGGCAAAAGCTTCGGTATTGAAACGCACAATCTGACCAATATGTATCGCATGAACTCTCCAGAAGAAGAAGCCAATGTTGGGGGGTAGGTAAGGCTCGTCGCTAATGGTGCGGACCATAGTGCCGTCCTCGGCCACGCTGACTCTCCCATACAACTCGCCCTTGGCCAGCTTGAGTTCTTCCATGTGAAGGTTTAGGTATGCGTGTGCTTCAGTGACAAACTGCCCTAGTGCGATAGGACTGCCGTCTTCATTGTTGATGGTCAAAGCAGGCGGCGGCTTGTACCGATCCTCTTCTTCGTGATGCAGGCCCACTCTATTCAGGCACTCGCCAATGCACACCTCGTCAACGCGACTGAATGGCGGATTGGCGATAGACTCATTAGCCAGATGATGGCCAAAGAGAGGTACGTTGGTTGTCTGATCGCAAGGTTCCGTCCGGATTTCCACATCATCCAAAGTAGCAAAGACGTTCCAGCGCAGCCGATACAATAGATCTTCACGAATCCGACCGCTCAAGCTAATTCGCTTAGGCCTCGGTGCCATATTTGCGAGCGCTGGAGATCAGGGGATGAAGACCGGTTGAACTAAAAGCGAGATGGGAGGAATGGTGCGGCGCAGTTCTATATCAACAATTGCTTATCTGCCCAATTAAATTCATTAGAGACGCACTCGCCACAGCTAGATTATGACCAGCCACTAAACCGTCTCGTTTCTTTCTTGGAGGCGGTGAGGCATGTTTTCATCCAAGATTCGCGTCGCGCCGTTGCCGCCTGCCGCGCATAGATACCGCACGCGCATCCCGTTAGATATGAGTACCGTGACGAGGACAATGTACAATAGCGAGTCAGTAACGGCGCTTTATCGGATACCGAACTGCAGGTTTTCCGACCGAAGTAGTGCCTTGCACGCGATCTGTAATTGGTCGCCTAGTTAACATGAGCCTCGTTTTCTCCACAATGCAGGGTATGCAACTTCGGGGCTTTGGCATGATCAGCTGGTGCAATTATCCATCCTCAAGGGTGGAAGTCTTTAGCGAAATCCCTTTGTCTCTTGTTCATTGCATGTCCTGCATTTTCTCGGCCCCCACCACGTTTCATCCCAGCAAGCAGATATGCCCACGAAAGAGCTGAGAATCCGCCCAACAGGCTGGGACAGTGCTCCTGCAGAGGAGACCTTCGCTCTCTCCGATATGGATCACACCATGCCGAAGATCTACGTCCAGATAGTGGAGGTGTTCAAGCTCGCACCCCGGGTCGACAAGGCCAAGGTCGTGGATAGCATGGCCAAGGGTCTTGAATTCACGTTGAGCCAGTTTCCCATTCTAGCTGGCGGCTTGAAGATGGATGCGGACAACGGGCGACTATGGGTGACAAAAAGAAAGGAGAGTGAAGTCAGTCTGTTCGTGCAGGATTTGGAGGCAGCGTTCCCATCGTTTGAAGAGCTGGATAGGTCCGATTTTCCTGCCGCAACTTTCAAGGGACATAAGCTGTTGCCAAAGGCGGTGACAGAGAAACAACTGTTTTCGCCTCTTGGGGATAACCAGGAAGACGATCTTCTCATATCTACGTTTCAGATTAATTTCATCAAGGGCGGTCTCATCCTCGGTGTTGCTATCCACCACAACTGTTCCGATGGCCCAGGATGTGACGGCTTTCTAACTACGTGGGCGCAAAACTCTGCAGCAGTGGTCAATGGAACCTCGTTCAAAATGGTGCCTGAGGGAACGATGGACCGATCGCGTCTCAGTGCAAAGAAACCGAAAAGCGCGCGGTGGAAGGAACTCGACCAGAAGTTTCCTGTGTTGAAGGATGGTGGTGGGCCGCCTCCTCCACCGCCAGCTGACTTCAAGATGCCTGACCTGGCTATCCGCATGTGGCATTTTCCTAAAAGTAAGACGGAGGAACTCAAGTCTCGAGCAATGACAAAGACAGGAGAAAGTTGGATTTCGACTTACGACGCGATCATGTCGATACTCTGGAAGAGTATCACACGGTCCAAGCTTGAGCTTCTACACTCTGATCTTGGCAAAGAGGTCGTCCTGGTTCATGCGGTCAATACACGAAAGGTGTTGGAGCCGCCACTGCCAGAGACAATGATGGGCAATGCCGTTGCGTTGCCTCGCACTGAGCCGATCAAGATATCCGAACTTCTTGCTGAAGACAACCTCCCCAACATCGCGCAAAGAGTGCGTAACTCGATCAAAGCGATCACCCCACAGTACGTCGCTGAGCTTCCTGAGTGGGTCGCAGGGCTAGATGACAGGCGGTGGATCAACATCAACATGAGTTCGTTCCTGGGTATGGACTTGGCGGGTACAAGTTGGCAAGGCATGAACGTGTACCAGAAACATGACTTCGGTTTCGGTGTCGCGAGAGCCATTCGCTTTCCGGATCCTCAATTCGAAGGTTATGTGTTTGTGTATCCGAGCAGATCAGGCGTCAAGGAGAATGCCATTGATGAAGGCATTGAGGTATGCGTGTGCTTGGAGAAAGGATGCCATAACCGGTTGATGAAGGATGAGGAGTTGCTAAGATATGCACAGCCTCGTGGTAACTAGGCGAGACACGCTTTGGGTCGTGCTGCATGTCATAGCGGTGCACAAGATTAGCATGAACGTGATGGTTTACGCCAGAGCGTGGTGTTGTGCGGATATTGAACAGTTTCGACCACCCGTCTCCACGCTTGTAACAGTTGCTTGGCTTTCCGTGAATTGAGACTGTGCCCTCATGACGTCACGCCATGTGATGCCGAACCATGGCGGAACCACCCTTGACTAAGGGTTATCTAGGCTCAGGCACTCTTCAGCATCCCGAGGTCTCATCGAGGTTTTCTTGATAGGCTTCCAAGCACACGTGGTGCAACCAACGGTTAACTGCCAAGTATGCGTTGCACCTCGTACTAACCGGGAGGTCAGATTGAACGCAACGCTCGGGTGACCATGGTGTCAGCGGCTACTGTGGCGCAGTCCGCTCCTGGGCGCTAATCGTTGTCTTGTGGTAAAAAGCTGGTCATACGAGAATCGTGTCCCCCACGAGTGGTGCTATGCCCTAGACTCAGGTGGGCATAGTCCCTTGGATCGAGGGCATCATCTCGCCCGTCCACGTCTACGAGCCCATACAAAGCAGTAGACCTACATATATACCAGAAGCATTCTTTGTGCCGTTTCTTTCTTGACGGCACTCCGGGTTGTCCCAACTGTACTATACCGAAGTTTCTTGCGAGAAACATGCCAACTACATCAAGCCATACATCAAGCGCGACAGCCGCTCCATCATTCGGCTTACCCTACCTCGCACCAGTGCGCTGGCATTCGAAAAGCCTCCTTACACAGAACGCTTACAACCCATCGATGCGTACATCCGGATGGAAACAATGGTATGACCTGTTGCTGGAGTCAAACGATTGGGTTGAGTTCCCACACGACATGTCGCTCCCCGCAGCATGAGCTGGCAGCTCGTCAACCGGTGAAGACCGCAGAGCCGCACTAGATGGTAATTCGCAGTTGCTTAACCAGCTATCACCTTCAGTACGACCTCGGTGCGTCCCACCATGGCTGAATTTGATGAGGTATGGCTTAGCGAACAAGGCGCAGGCTGTGCATTGCATAAATTGATGCCTGAGGCACATCAACGCGGCTGGGGATTACCCCCAAGTGTTTCAGAACATGGCTCCCACGACGAGCAATTTCGCGACTTGAAAGCGCATAATTGCATGCGACCAGCCACTTTTGCGACTCTAATTCGACCTCAAACAATCGGTGATTTGCAGCGCAGCGCAAGGGTAACGCGAGTGTTGGTTGCGGTTTGGTGCGATCTAAAAGCTGTGCGGATGCATGCAGCTAAGCCAATAGCTTGCATTTGCCGACTGTCCTTCACCGGTCCTCGCGGGGCAGCGTAAGATGCGCTTGAATGCCACCAGACTAATCGCCATCTGAACTTCTGACAATCAGCCGCTCTGAGACAGATTCTTCTTGCGCGCCCTTCTCGAGTCGCCTTGGACGTCCCTCATTCTGGTCGGACCCTTCCCGTGTGTTGGTCCCTGTTGCGCATCGCTGTTCTGCGCCGGTACGAGCCGTTTGCCTTCCCGTCCTCACGATCATCAGTCCGTGGGTCGCGCGCTGGGACATCATCCCACGACAGGATTTCCATAGCCGTCTGATGCGCAAGGTCTAGGAAGACCCTAACTTCTTTCTGGCCCCCCGGCGGCCACTTGCGCATCATGTCGACATACTCACAGCACTATCATACGTACCAGGAACAGCCGCTTTTCATCGATCCACATGCATTTGTCTATGGTCAATATGACAACCGACGCTCGAAAACACCAACCGACTCCCTTGTCAATCATACTGGACTCTCCCCTGGCCCGCTTGCGACCCCACCGCTCGTAAACCGCGGTCTGCCACAACAGTCGGAACTTCCTCAGGACCAACCGCCCGAGTATATGCAATGGGAGAATGACAGTTCTTCGACTTCTCCTACGTCTGTGAGGACACCAGAAGGCTCATCATTTGAGGGAGACATGACTGATTTCACGCCCAACTACCACCATAACGGCAACACCATGTCAGCCCAAAGCTCACACCACTCCTTACCGGCGGTAGATTCTAGCATGCTATTCAGCGATCAAGGTTTGTCGTCTTGAGATAGCTTAACCAATTCCGCTGACACCCCCACAGCAGTCCAGGCGGCGTTTAACGCGACAATGGCT
>JAESFQ010000332.1_pt1 | contig 17055 bp, 11 predicted proteins | sample 9269431 | NCBI WGS metagenome assembly JAESFQ01 (sample SAMN14502588, study PRJNA617103) | algae metagenome | isolation source: Plectolyngbya sp. WJT66-NPBG17 and co-occurring heterotrophs from well... | place: USA: Mojave Desert, Joshua Tree National Park, California | collected 2006-08-06
GCCCACGGAATGATGAGCACAGAAATAAGGCCTCGCTATAGGTGAGTGGATACCTCGACGTCAATCGGCAGCCTTTACTCGCCGTTCATGCTTGATCGCCTGTCACAGAGCCCAGTTCTACCCTCTTCCAGCGGCTGACTGGCGACCATGCCCCCCCATCGCATTCATCGCATGTCCTGCCAAAAGTAATGTAACGCACCCACGTCGTGTGGAGTCCACCCTGACCTGCCAGCTTGCCCATCCCGTCGTGTCCTATGCGGCGGCTGATGGAGCTAGTTGCGACCCTCGCTCGCACGGCTTTGTCCCGTCGGCATAGTATGCCATGGTGCGCGCAAGGGCTGGAAAATAGAGACGGTTGAGAGTGTGCCAAGAAGGTCTGGAAGCGTTCGAAAAACTGCCATTTCCCGCCGTTGGAAGGCTCAGGGCGGGGTGCCAGCGTACGAATATAAAGAAAGACGAGGGTTGGTTTCGTCGTGCGAGAAACGACGTCACTCCACAAGCTATCGTCATCATGCATACCTAACCGGACCCTGGAATCTAGCTGCTGGGTAAGGCTAGCAGCATTTACCGCACACCAGTACCTCGGCGGGTCACCGTTCGATTCCTCATTTTCCACGCTTTCCAGTGACTATGAGCGTATCTCATCGAGACAATCCCAACTGTTGCCAGCACACCAGTCTTGGGAAACCAACACTTGCCGTGGGTCCGGGTACCAACCACGCCGACAGGCATGCTCCTTGGACCCTGACTTCTTTTCTTGCAGAAACCTGCAATGCACGTGAATCATGCTCGTTCACCCGGCCTCCTCCGAGCTGAAAATGTCGATACTTTCCTATTGCTGGTGTAGGGGCCACCGATGACGGAACTAATGCCGCATGGATGCGCATAGGATCAGCGTTCGTGATTCAGACGTGCAGGACAAGGAAACTGCGGATCGCACCTGCAGGGTAACCGAGTGGAGTGATTAGCGCAGTGCTTCTACCGGTAAGGACACTTGCTGAGCAATGCGGTGAGCGGTATCGGGACAACTTCCTGAATGACGAAGCACACAAGATTTGACCCATAAAGTTTTGGAGGTGGGGAGGGGAAGGCGCAACACAAATCGACGCGGCTCCGCTTGTAGAGGTTTCAAGACCTTTCGAGAATGCCGCATATGCAAGGCAGCGAAAACGGTCCGGTAGCTGTGCTTTTGACCTTTCGCGATCACGACGTCCCAGCGCGCGGGAACTAGCGTAGTTGCACAGTGCGAGGTAGAAGCGACACTGTGCTAGGTAGTGATCTGCGTGTTACTGATGGTTTCACGACGATATGACCAACCACTCGTGGGGTGGTGCGGGATTAGCGGATGATGTCAAGCCGGAACAAAACTTCGGTCAAGGATTCACAGGATTAGCCAACTTGACTAAATCGGGTGCTTCGATCCAACAACATAAAAGCTGGCATGGAGACGAGGTTGAGAGGATCGTAAGCCGTTGCATTTCTCGTAGAACTTTTTATTGTGGAATCTAGCCGCCGACGATGTTTGCATAGCACAATGCTGGCGCCATGTTATGCCATACCGAAGCTCGCTCAATCATGGAAGGAAGTAGAACAGTGTCATAATGATCCTAACCCTTGACCTTGAAGATGGCCTCGGCAAGGCGACCAACGTTCTCGCTGGTAATACCCGCTACCGAAATACGGCCGTCCTTGGTAGCGTAGACCGAATGCTTTTATCGCGGTTAGTGTTGCTAAGACAAGGATAGTTGCGGAACATAAACCTACCTCCTTTGCCAGTTTGTCCATCTGCTCGGCTGTGAGACCAGTGTACGCGAACATGCCAATCTGGGAGGTGATGTGGCTCCAGTCGTGCTTGCTGCCGAGCTTCTCGAGGTTCTCCTTTAGGAGGGCACGCATGGTGATGATGCGGTCAGCCATGCCCTTGACCTCGCCAAGCCATTGCTTGTTGAGGGAAGCATCGTTTAGAATCTCAGAGGCAATGCGAGCACCGTGAACTGGGGGGTTAGAGTACAATGGGCGAACAAGGATCTTGATCTGAGAGTCAACACGCTTCTTTTCATCCGCGGACTCGCAGACGACGGAGAAAGCACCAACACGCTCGCCGTAGAGACCCATGTTCTTTGCGAAGGACTGAGCCAGGACAGGGCGGAGACCCTCCTTGATGAAGTGACGGAGGGCGAAGGCATCCTTGGTGGTGTCTCCACTGGCGAAGCCCTGGTAGGCCATGTCGAAGAAGGGGAAGTGGTCACCAGCCTTGACGGCGTCGGCAATCTTGGTCCACTGCTCCTCTGTGGGGTCTACACCAGTAGGGTTGTGAGCACAAGCGTGGAGCAAGATAATGCTGTTCTTGGGCATGGCCTTGATGTCGGCAACCATTCCCTCAAAGTCGAGGCCAATGGTGTCCTTGTTGTAGTAGCGGTACTTTTCGACCTTCAGACCTGAGTCCTTGAAGACGGCGTTGTGGTTGGCCCATGATGGGGTGGGAATATAGATGGTCTTCGCACCGGGATAGTGGCGCTCGAGGAAGGCACCACCGATGCGTAGGGCACCGGTACCGGAGATGGACTGGGTGACGGCGATGCAGTCTTCCTTGAGAGGAGTCGAGTCGGCGCCGTATGCGAGCCTGAGGGCGGCCTTGGTGAAGTTGGGTACACCGGTGATGCCGGCGTACTCCTTGTCAAGTGACGACTTGATGATCTTCTCCTCTGCCTCTCTTACGGAAGGCAGGACGTAGGGCTTGCCCTTGTCATCGCGGTACGCGCCAACACCTGTCCACATCAGTCAGTCGCGTCTTCCAAGTGCCAATGTTGCGGCTCGTGTACTGACCCAGGTTGATCTTCTTTGGGTTGCTATCGGCCTTGAAGGCTTCGGTGATACCCAGAATGGCCTGAGGCGGGGCGGTGAGCTGCTGTCTGGTGCATCTTATCAGAGGCTGTACTTACATCCTGGGCACATGTTAGCACTTGTGAAACACGAATGGGGCCCAATTGCTTTTGCCACTTACTGGAGGACCCTGCGGTACCTGCGACCAAGCGGAGACAGCTCGGACGCTGGTCTTGAGAGACAGCTGCTTAGTCGCCGCCTGGCGCAGCGCCGTTCTTGAGGATGCGAGCATGTTGGAGTTGTGTGTCGGGGTGGAAGAGGGAGCTAATTAGGAGCGTACAAGACAGGCGGAGGGTTGATGAAGCTTCACGGGGCCGTGTAAGCTATTGTAGGTGGTGGTCTGAGAGCAGAATACCCCAGAAACGCAATACAGTGGCCGTTTGCGCGGGAGAGCTTCTATGACTCGGGGCCCCCACGCACGCCACCACGGCCTCCGATTCGCTTAGCCGAGCCACCCCTGCTAACTCCGACGGCCCTTCACTGATTTTCACGGCAGACGGGCGCGTCGCGAGGCCGGGAATTGACCTGGAAGAATCCCTAGTAAGAACTCCCAACCAACATGCGACCAGCGCTGAGGCACACCAGGACGCTGCTGAACCATGAAGCCCCAATACCTCTCTTTCTCTGTCCCGCATTACTCAGAGCCCCCATAGTCGCTCCTCGCCGCCCAACGCGACAGAAACAACCTCTGAGCAAGTACTCGACTCTCGTTACGCCCCAAGCCCAAACCAACGCCACTGTTCCTCCTGCCGACACAGAACATGTCTCTCCTAGTAAATCACCAAGAGATACGTCTTCAACCCAGAGATCGCTGCCCCGAGCATGTCCAGGATGCGGTGCGCCGTCCCAAATATACAACAAGAGGGAGGCTGGGTATTACGACGTAGACAGGAATGCGATACGGGAGTATCTGGATGGCGTTCCAAGCAGGCCGCAGGAGGCGACAGCCGAGGACGACGTCTATGCCAAGGCGCTCAAGAATGTGAATCCTGAGCTGCTAGGAGAGCTGGGGCTGCAGGACCAGAGCACCGAATCACCAGAACATGTCGAGACACCGTCCACGCCCGTATGCGACCGATGCCACAACCTTCTCCATCACCGCGTAGGATCGCCCATACATCACCCGACTGTCGACTCCATACAACAAACCATCGCAGAGTCGCCCCACCGCCGCAACCACATCTACCACGTCGTTGACGCCGCCGACTTCCCCTTGTCCATCGTCCCAAACCTCCAATCGTCCCTGCGAATACCCAAACTTCGAACCCAGAATCGACGAGCAAAACACAAGGGGTGGGTGGCCAACGATCGCATTGCAGAGGTCAGCTTCATCATCACCAGGGCTGACTTACTGGCGCCAAAGAAGGAGCAGGTCGATGTCTTGATGCCATACGTCCGTGATGTGCTTCGAGACGCGCTTGGACGACAAAATGCGAACGCACGACTTGGCAACGTGCGCCTTGTGAGCGCGAAGCGGGGATGGTGGACCAAACAAGTCAAAGAAGATATTTGGGAGCGTGGCGGTGCAGGCTGGATGGTTGGCAAGGTCAACGTAGGGAAGTCGAACCTCTTCGAAGCAGTCTTTCCCAAAGGACGAGGGGCGGATTACCAAGACGTACGCAAGATTCGAAGCGCAGCCGAGCGCGAAGCAATGCTCAACAACGCGAAGTCACTAGAGGAGCTCACCCAGGTGCAACGACAGCTCGCTGAAGAAGACGCTGAGACGGAGCGGCTGAAGAGCAAACCTCAAGAACACCTCCATCAGCCTCCCGCAGAACTTGAGGAACAAGCCGAAGAGGACGATTTCAACGACCCCGAAGCGCTCCTTCCACCACCTCAACCATACACTCCATACCCCGTCCTACCAATCGCCTCTTCTCTCCCCGGAACAACTGCCTCTCCCATTCGCATCCCGTTTGGCAACAACAGAGGCGAGCTCATCGACCTCCCCGGCCTCGCACGCACAACGCCCGGTCTAGAAACCTTTGTCCAACCTACGGCACACGACGACCTCGTAATGAAGCACCGCATAAACTCCGAACGATATGCTCTCAAACCAGGACAATCTCTGATTCTCGGCGGCGGACTAATACGCATCACACCCGTAACGCCCGACCTAGTCTTCCTCGTCCACCCCTTCGTACCCATCCACCCGCACGTAACCCGCACCGAGAAGGCCATAGACTACCAAGCCCAAACCTCGGACCGCCAGCTCCAAACCCCGCCCATACTCGCCCCCAACGTAGGCCCCAAGATGAATTCCGCCGGCAAATTCCAGCTCAAATGGGACGCGACCAAGAAACTCGCCGGCCCCGTCACCTCCCCCATGGCCGGTAAAATGAAGCCCGAGAACCTTCCCTTCCGCGTCTGGAGCACAGATATTCTGATCGAAGGCGTAGGATGGATTGAAGTCTCAGCCCAGACCCGCCGACCCCAAGGATGGAAGCCCTCTGGCCTCGCCAAGAAAGATCCCAACCAAGCGAAATTCGACCGCATCACACGCCTCAAAGAGGAAGAAGACCACAAGAGCCGAAAATTTGCGGCGATTGCGAGGGCGGAGGAACAAGGTAGGGATCCGGAGGAAGTACTCGAGGAAGAGTTTTACGACGACGATATGAAGGACCGCATGGCGGAGTGGGAGGAGGATTACCCCGAGGTGGAGGTGTTTAGTCCGCTCGGCAAGTTTGTGGGCCAGAGGAGACCTATGTGTGCGAGTACGGTTAGCGGGCCCAAGTATGTGGCTACTAGAGATAGGAAGGTTAGACCGAGGAGAAGTATGGTCAGTGTTAAGAAGCAGAGGAAGCCCAAGGGTGCTGAGTAGGTTCCTGTCAGGCACTGGGATGTAGGGAAGGTATTTGTAGATGAGTTGTGTATAAACAACATAATCACCGATTGGACCTGTATGGATGCAAACTTGTCACATTCTTTCTCACGTTGAACGTTATTCTTGATGATTCTTCTAAGCCACATGACGCCATAATGCGTTGAATCAATGTCTCTGGTGTCCAGGACAGTGCAAGTGCCATACGCCATACGCCGTTATCCATCTTCACACGTATCCGATACACATCTACTTTGAACCTCCAGTCAATCTCCCGACGATGCGAAAGTGCTCTTCGACACGTCGAGTCTCCTCTCAAATACCTCCTTCATTCGACGCGCTTTCTGTGCTTAGCTCCGTCCTAGTTTTGGCCCTGCTCAAGTATGGCCCAGAATGCCTCTTGTTCCTTCGCGCAATCCCTCCCTCCTTTATCGCAGCCAGGGAAATTAGCCACCAGATCGCCGTCCTTGAACTCGCCGTCTTTTACACTCGCTGGTCCAGTCGCATAAGCATTGAGCATGTTCTGCGGCACCATTGCTAGCTTAGCAAGGATAGTACCATGCCATCTGGAAGCCCAATAATTAGCAAATCGTCACTTCTTTAAAACGGACTCAACCCAGCCTTCAAAACATGCACAGGGGAAGAGAGAGAGAGAAGAAAACTCACTGAACAATGTGCTCCAAAGCGTGGCTCTCAGCTTTCTGAAAGTTATAACTCCGGTAGATAGGATCGAACCAAGCATCTAGGAAGAACTTGGCCCACTCCCCGTTCCTAATCACGAAGCTACTTGGCGCCAATCCATCCTTGTCCTGAGTAACGACGAAATCTATTCGGTCGCCCTTGAGGTTGCTGAAGGTTTTGATGACGCTGTCCGGAGGCACAACGGGGGCGTTTGTGATCATGTGGGTTTCGAGTTTGGTGGGGGTGAGCAGGTAGGTGTGTATGGGGAGAGCGGTGTTCATGATGAGGGCTGTGGCGTCGATGTACCAGAAGAAGGTCGATGTGGGGTAGACGGTCATGGCGTGGCGGATGCCGGGGACGCGCGACCAGCTGGATGGGGAGTTGCCGATGGGGTACTGGTTGGCGGCGGGGAAGAAGGTGAGGTAACCTGGGAAGTGCGTTAGTATATCCCCAATGCTTCAATTTCGCAACAGGCGATTGCGAAGGTTTACAACGTACCATGTTTTTTGGCGTATTCTTCCCTGTTATTCTTGATCTTCTGTATCCAAACTGGATCCGCCTTGGGATCAACAACCGTCACCACCACTACAGGCGGTCCGCTCCCTATCGTGGGCTTGGGTATATTCGCGGCCGTCCAGCCCCCGACTTTGGAATTCCTTTTGCTAGTCCCTCCACTGCCGCTCAGCATCCATATCAGGACAACGAAGCCCAGTACGCCACCAACTATCAATCGTCCGGCCTTGCTTCGTAGTAGATTCTTGAGCGCTGGCGGTATCGCAATTCCGCCGCTCTGATTCCGAGCCGCATATGGCGGTGGTCGCGATGTTTTCCTCGGAGGCATAGCGAAATGCATGGTGTGTATAAGTGTCCGTGGTCAAGGAGATCACTCGCAACTGTAGTCCGGTTTGGGCGAAAGCGGAGCGAAGGATGCCACCTGGAGATTGTGAGGTTGGGTATATGGCGTGGAAATCGTTACGAGAACATTGCTAGTATGTATACAAGTCGAAGGCCTCTCAGCAACACGAGGGCACGGCTGAGGTTGGGGGGCTGCTGTATGGTTGCGAAAAGGGACGAAATTACTAGACACGCGACGACATGGGATGCGATGCGATAAGCCTTGGCAGGAGCGACCTTCCCTTAGCGGCCGCAAGCAAAGGCAGCGAGGGAGAGGCGTCACGTTTTTTTTCTTTTCTGAGTACCGATGTGTCTTCTTGCATTTAGTATGGATGTCCGTATAAATAGTTGATGTTTCTGGTCTTGAGTGGACTACTGCTCAACGCCACGCTTGCACATGGTGCAACTCTTCCACGTCGTGTTATCTCCTTTTCGAGCGGGCTATCATCAACTCTCGAGAATCGTATGCAATGGAGTCACCATCCCTATGAGCAATCAGAAATAGAAGCAATACGGCCTTAGTACGCGCCGTTGCTGAGTAGAGTCCGTCGATACGGAATTCAGAGGCTGACGCTACTTGGCCTTTCCACGAAGTTGTTCGTATTCGCCGACTTTCACCTCCAAGGAGTCGATAACGTGCGCGCTACACGAGTAAAACATCGCCCTAGATTTTTGAGAACAGCAAACAGGTGTTCTGGCTTGAGATGGGAAGATGTCGGATAGTACGAGAGATTTACGACGTCTTGAGCGAGAACTCGCCAAAGCTCACTAAGCCCTACGTCAAGACCTCACGCGGTAGGAAGCTCCAGCGAAGACACAGATCCACAGTCAAAGCGGAAGCTCGGCACCATAGCCAAGCACTACTTTTATCAGTCTGCAGTGTGACGGTCGATTGCAAATACAATACGTTCATAGCTTTGCAGCTACTACTACGTTACCCGCTATGACGTCGCCCATCTGTCACAGTAAAGGGACAGGACCGATATGAAAACTGCGATTGACCGCCATCTTGCCAGCATCAATTCACTTCCAACTCACGAGTCATTTATCAGACTATACTTCATCCTACTCTATCCAACAAGCCACAAACAGCAATCATGGTCGAAAAGATTATGCAACTGAGATGCGATTGCAACCAGTACCCCTGGGGAAAGAAGGGCTCAAAGTCTCTGGCTGCGACTTTATGTGAGAAGACTCCAGGCACAGACTTCAAAATCGATGAGAACACAAGCTACGCAGAGATGTAAGTTCTTGAATTATATGGCCGAATACAGGCTAATATGGTCAGGTGGATGGGCACCTACCCTGAACTGCCTTCATATGTCCTAGAGACCGGCGAGGACCTTCAAAAAGTGCTCGATAGGCATTCTGATGAGCTTGTTGGAAAGCAGACTGCCGACAAGTTCAACCACACCAAGCTTCCGTATCTACCCAAGGTCCTGTCGATAGCGAAGGCCCTACCTCTGCAACTGCACCCAGTAAGTTCATTTCTATATCGACTAGCTCCACTACTAACGGAATGGTAGGATAAAGTCCTTGCTTCCAAGCTGCACGAAAAGGACCCAGAGCAGTTTACAGACCCAAACCATAAGCCGGAGATAGCGTTGGCTCTTGGTGACTTTGAAGCTTTCTGTGGCTTCAAGCAATTGAAAGATATCGAGCGCTTGATGCAGCTACCCCCACTCCAAGCTTTCCTTCCAGAAGTCAAGAAGCCCGAGTTCGATGACCAGACTCTGAAGCATGTCGTCAAGGCAATGCTCATGGCCTCCGAGGACGCTGTACGGAAGACCAACGACGCGTTGATGAAGATACCGAAGGAACAATTCGGCGAATCCAGCTACATTCCCGATATGATCCCTCGTTTAGCTGAGCAGTACGACAAGGCCGACAACGGAATTCTTGTTGCTCTCATTACCATGAACTACCTCCAGCTCAAGGCTGGCGACAGCATCTACATCCCGGCTGACGGCATCCACGCATATCTCTCCGGCGACATCATTGAGTGCATGGCCCGATCAAATAACGTTCTGAACAGTGGCTTCTGCCCACGCGCCGAGCGCAACAACATCGACATGTTCTGCTCTGTTCTGACCTTCACACCACATGATGCCAAGGAGGCTATCCTCCCAGCAAAGCCTTTCGATGGAAGCAAAAACGGCAAGACGCAGCTCTATGCACCACCTCTGAGCGAGTTCAACATGCTAGCCACAACCCTGGGTGAGGGCGACTCCGAAACGATCCGGTCGCTTGGTGGACCAAGTATCATGATCGTAACCGAAGGTGAGGGTACCATGAAAGGTAACGGCAAGGAATACAAGCTGAGCGCAGGCTATGTCTTCTTCGTCGCTCCAGGCGTAGAGTTGGAGTTCAAAGCTACCAAGCAGCTCAAGGCGTTTACAGCTTTCGTAGAGTAACTCAATTGTCTAGTACCCGACAATGAGGCTCAACCCCTCGGAGGTGACCTAGCGGCCGATTGGAGGGCCTAGAGCTTCCCCGCACCTTTCACGTGCGCCACAATCAGCACTATGCATGTACTTTTAGTTGTATAGCTAGATAGCCAGAAAGCTTATGAGAAAGAGCGGAACATGTTCGGATCCGCATGCGCACACACTGGTGATCTCCACATGTATCCTTGTTTCCCCGCACTTGCTTGCAGGTACCCCTCTGTAGCTGGGGATAGCTATAAAACCCCGCAATGGAGCCCATGCTTGCTTGGACGATTAGAGCTGCTCATTGTCGATTGCTTTTTTTTATTATCGGATTGAGCTAATACAATAAGGTGCGCAATGATGGAAGAAGCTATACTATCCAAGGATTCTGCTTCACAACACCTCCCCGGTCTTGAACCAGCTGACGAATTGCGAACAGTCCCAACAGACCAAATTCAACCATGGCAACCACTGCCCCAATACCAGCTGAAAAGCGCGACTCAATGGAAGCCACAGCCAAGAGTCTCGAGACCAAAATGAAAGCCGTTTCTCTCAACCAAACCACACGAAAGCGACCCCTCGGACTCACCGACCTCCCCCCATCTATCCGCAACAACATCTACAAACATTGTCTCGACACCGAACTCGTCAACCTGGGTGCACCCAACGTTTCCTACACCCACACCATCTCCAAAGACGAAGGCATCCTAACCTTCTCCGCCTCACGCAACCCATTCCCCGTAAACACGTCTTTATTCCTTGTCAACAAGGAGATAAGCAAAGATGCATTGTCGTACTTCTATGAGAAGAATCTCTGGGTAAGGTTGGATGTTTACACGGGTGACGCACGACACGCAAAGACGTTGCTCGAAGACTCTGGTTTACTCTTCTCAACATCAAAGAGCGAGGTGGTAGAGAGGAGCATGCGCCATGCCCTTGAGATCGTGCTCGTGGAGAAGAACAGCGCGCAGAAACGTGCTAGTGTCATGTTCCCTGCTCAGTATCTGCCTCGGCTGATCAACTTTTTGGATCAAGCGAGTAGGGCGACGAAAACGTGGGCACAGGGTCGCAGTCTGTTTTTGAACTTGGTGAATGCGTATGGTTTCCCCGCTTCGAAGCTACAGGGCGATTTATTAGAGCTTTTCCGTTTGTTGAGTGGGTTTGGCAAGGTGGAAGTTGATGGCAAGAATCTACTACCAAGGTATGCAGAGGGACTGCAGAATAATATGATGGCCGAGAGTTTTACAGCGGACGGGTATCTAGGTAGTGTAAAGGAGTTGGCTGAGCTAGCGGATGAGGCAAGGGAGAAGGAGAAGTATGAGCTAGCGAACGAGTATGCGCAGGCTACTATTATTGCCCTCACGTACGGGTATCTGACGCATGCTGAGACGCTCCATTCTCAGACTGAGGATTTCAACAAGTCGGTTCAGAAGCTGCGCTGGAAGACGGAACTTGGTTTGGGCATCAGTCTGTCTATTCCGTTGAGGGGGCTCACTTCGACTAAGCACTGGCTGAGGACTTCGAACCCTTCAGATGAGATTAAGAAAGCTGCGCGCGATCTTCTGCTAGCGGAGACGTCTGTCTCCAAAGCGCTGAGTCTTGCCTGCGACTCTCCATCTCCAGCATCGAACCCTTGGTTCCATTCCTTGCCCGTTGAGCTCATCCCACCGAACAAGCCAACCTTCTTTACCGATCGCGAGAGGGCCCAGACCTGGTACGTTTTGGGTACCGTGCACATGGCTTTGGGGGAAAACATCTTTGCCTGTGGTGACATGGAGAGGGCGTTGGAGCTATGGGGCAAGGACAGTGGGATTGATGAAGAAGGTGGTCTGCGAGGCAAGATTGAAGAAGCGTTTGAAAGGGCGAGGCAGGGAATCGATGGAGATGCTGAGAGTATGTGGGTTGGTGATGTGCGGCCTGGAACGGGTCTGAAGACAGCAGCTGCGTTGGCTAAGGGTCTATGAGTTATGGTACTCTTGGAGTTGAGCCCTCTGCATCAACAGAGATGAGGTATCATTGCATGATCTTGCGAAGATCTATTCAGGCGGTTATATGTAAGAGTGATAGTGTGAAACGTCCATATGCATGTCTTGCAGTTCTTCCATGCACACAGGAATTGACGAGGCATTTGCTAGGCGACTTACGATTGATGAACATGAATCAATCTCGCAGTCTGATTGATATCTTTTATACTGAAGTATTAAAGAAACAGATATACGAGAAGAAACGGCAGAGTTGTTGCACAATTTCAAAATTATCCAAAGGCGCGAAGTTTTGCAACAAGCTCACGGTACAGTAGCTTACTCTTATCAGCAAGCTGGATACGCTAGGCTCTTCTCATACTCCTCAAGTCATAGCGCAGACTAAGGAAACTAGATAATCGCAACCCTCGGTCATGTGCAAAGTTCCCGCATGCTTCGCGCAGAGGCCCTTAGTAGTGTGTGGAGGTTCCTCTAACCCTTGCAAACACAAGTGCACTTACTTGACTTTGTGGAAATGTCAACACCCTTGACAAGCTATGGCGGCCCTACTTCTCCCCAAACGAAGCAACTAAAGCGAACCAAATTCATGCCGACTAGAACAGCGATCCACATAGCACTCACAGCTGAGTACCATCTATCATAAACAAATGATAGAAGGCATGTCACCCGACCCTTGCAAATATAGGGTGCTACGAGGGCTGTAATGTTAACGTGTTGTTTGTTTAACGTTATTTACCAGGTTCGGACTACTCCTCTACAAGCATCATCAGCCTCATATCCATATTCTTTTTGGCCGTTTTCCACCGCTATCTGCCTGGCCCCAGGGTCTTGGTGGCGCAACTATGCTTTCCCCGAAATCATCCGTTTGCGGGAGGGCGCATAGCGTTGGCGGTCTAGATGTTGTGCTTCGCTAGTCAGGGCATCTGCTGCAGGAACATCTAGATCTGCCTATGCTGTTGGCTCGGGTCTTTTAGTTCAGGCACGAGCCGCTGCGAGGCGCCAGTAAGCCACCAATAAAGACGGCGATCCTCGCTTAGCTAGATGGACACACTTTCAAAGGGGGTGAGCAGTGTTTCCACCTCCGTGTGCTGCATGGGGTGAACTAACTAAGAGGAACTGAGAAAAGGTTCAGTAGAATCCTAAAAAGGGCACGTGGTAAGATGTCTCCGGCAACATCGCCCACGTCAAAGTTCCTAAACATTCGTCTGTTGATCGACCAATACCCAGGCACCTCATCTCTCACGATACGGCTAAGCTTTCCGTTGCCTCTAGTCCTTGCAAGCCCAATTACTATTCTTACTCAGCTGAGGGGCTGTTTTTCCTTTTATCGCCTAACACTGTCCTTTGAGACCATGTCCAGCTATTGTTGGTTTACTCAATGCTTGGCATCTTTATGTAGCTACTGACTCTTGCCACCACGCGAGTTCTCTCCCTTGCTCAATCTGCACATTCGGTAGTGCCGATGGCTATTTACACCGCCTGCTTTGGTCTTGTAAGGCGTTTTAAAGGATTCGGTTGCAAGGTACCTAGTCCAGTCTTGGCATGAGGTGGAGGTACTGTATGAGGAAATTGTATTGAAGCCCTCGACCAAGAAGTGCTAACTGATACGAGATCATGGTGATTTGGTTGTAGGACTTGAATTCGATAACGGGTAACTATTGGCAGGAGTTGTTCAACAACATCCTTTGAGCATAGTGAATCATCTGCCTTAGCTGAATTCACTGCTGCACCCTTGACTCACTGACTGTACGCAGTTATCGATAGCTGAGTTGAAAGACGCCCGTGGCGAGGCTCGTCGGACTCAGCTCGCCATGGACTTCGAGGCCAACGCCACAGATCTTGTGCGTCGGCACCTCCGCTTGAGTGTCTTATTTAGTTCCTACATGAATGACTATAAAGGTTGTTTGTGCCCAGATACAGAGATATTCATCAGCATCCTTCGCTTGTATCTTCTCCTCACCCTTGTATCACTCCTCGTCGTTCATCATGCATCCGGTTCACGCTTTCGCGGCTTTGGCCATGACAGGCTGCGCAGCTGCCCTGCCTCAATCGATTCCCCTCAATGAAGTCGCTGAGATTCCCGCCGCGCCAATCACGGAGACCCCGCTTGGTGAAGGTGCTGGTACCAAGGTTGTCCCGTATGCTCCTGATGCTGTGGTTGCCGACACGTTCGCCTCAGTTCTTGCGGATCCTGTGTCTGCAGACAAGGGACTGAAGCGGAGAGGTTGGGACTGTTCAGAGCAGCCTCTGGGATCAGGGCCGATTCCAAGCCCTGATACTCCAGAAGCTTTCCTGGCCATGGAAGAGATTTCGGACGCTGCCAACAATGCCCCTGTACCGGCCGGCTATGTCAACAAGTTCAAGAACCTGAAAGGTAGCAACAACGCCGTAGCGTATCTTGGATACACGACCTTGGACACCTACGATACGCAAGCCTGTGCCGACTCCTGCACTGAGAAGCAAGGATGCTCTTCATTCAATATCTGTGAGTGTTACCTACTTCTCAAACCATTCGCTATACTAACACCGTCTACAGTCTTTGAGAGGGATCCCTCGGTAGTTCCTGCCGATTCTTGCGCCAACCCCGCCAGTACTACAGTCATCAAGTGTGTGATGTGGGGAAGCCCCATCACCGCCGAAACAGCTGTCAACACTGGACAATGGCGCAACGAGTTCCACGTGGTTATTGCTGGATCAAACGGTAAGTTTCCGAATGTAGACAGGGGGCAAAACACAAGTTTACTAACGATATTCAGGTTATGTCAGCGAGCGGGTGGCTCCCATCTCTGGCTACAGCGGCGAGTCTCTTGGTAACGTCGCAATCAATGCCCCAAGCGACTGCAACGGTGACGACACTGTACGCACAGAATACCATCCCCTCACCCAAATGCTGACCCTTGTTTAGTACATGGGCTATAAGCTCTTCAACGATGGTCAGCCATTTGAACCTGCCCGTTGCGCTGCTGCATGCGAGGCTGAGACGAAGTGGAACGTCGAACACCTCAACAGCCGCATGCTGTGCAAGTTCTTCAACACTTACGTCCTCATGAAGAACGGCGAGCCACAGGGCCAGTACTGCTCAATGTACACCCAGAATTGGGAGAAGAGCGTCGCTGTCAATGATGGTCAGTGGCGTGGAGAGGACCACTACACGATCGCGTCTAGTTTTTCCTACTCCAACACCGCCGATCCTGGAAAGCCTAAGCTCCCCTGCGATGTCGCTGCCGCAAAGTCTGCCATTGTTGCCTCATCTCTGCAACCCTTTTGCTCAACCCTCCTTGGATACACTACTCCAATTTCGACAGTCATCGCCACCGAATTCACCACTGTTCCCGCTACTACTGTTGTGAACACCGTCTCGCCCGTAACCACGACCACCACGACAGTCACTCAGGCTGTTCAAAAGCGCGATGTTGCCAGTCCAGCCACGCCTGCAGCCCTTACCACCTTTCCTGCCAGTGCTGTCTCTGCCGCCTGCAGTCTCCAAGCTACGCCCGTTACAGAAACCTCTACGACATCTACTACGACCGTCGCGACCGTTAGCTCCGGCACTGTAGCAACGACCACTACTCTCCCTGTCCGCACTACTATCGTTACCTCGACAGTTGCACCAGCGCCTACCTGCACTGCTAGTGGCGTCAACCTTATCCAAAACGGGGGCTTTGAAAGTGGCATGTCATCTTGGTCGCAGACTATCTACGGCGCCAACAATGCACCGGCAGGTTGGGGAGTAGTTGGGGGCGGCTCCAGTGGCGGCGCCTCCTACAGTGTAACAGCTAGTAACGCAGGCACCGGCACTATCCTATCCCAACAGCTCAACGGTCTGACCAAGGGAGTTACGTACTATTTCTCGTACAAATACCTCGTCACGGCCTCTCCTGCCAGCTCGATCTCCTGCCATGCGAGCGGCACAGGGTTGGGCTCGCAGAGCACGACAAGCGACGGGCGTGTCAACGCTTGGATTGGAGGACCCACATGGTATGGAAACTCTTTTGTGGCTACCGGATCCACCGGTTTGCTACAGTGCTACTTTATTGCAAGAGGTGCCCAGACTTTCCGCCTCGACGAGATGTATCTGAGGTGCTAGAGAACAGGGTACTGTGAAATGGTCAATCTTGGGAAGGCAGGAAGGTCTTAGAGAAACTCTTATTCTATAATGTAATATTAATTCGTCGAGCTTATTCGTTGCAATACTTCTCCAACCTCGTCTTCTTTCAAGTCTTCTTTTTCACTCTACCTGGACGAAACGAATCAAACAGTCAAGTTGCGGAGTAGACAAAGTTCGTGGCAACAGTGCCGCTTCTAAGAGAGCATGTGCCTGTTGCACTAGTATACTTACGACTGAGTGTTAAGAACATAAAATTAAGAGAACGTTTTGTCCGCCCGTGCGAAGAGATATGAATCGTAAGCCGCGATGATGATGATCTCTCTGAAGACATAACAACTAATCATAATAGCACCCAAGCATATTCTGATACAGTCTTCATAGAAAGATAAGCGTTACGTATCTGTTACGTTAGCAAGAACGAGGGACTAGTAGATAATAGGAAAAGATACGGTTTATATTTGATATGTATCTAAACAGCACACTCTAGGTGACACCATTTACACTATCACAGGAGGAAACAAACATACAAATAAGTAAAAACAGCAACAGTGTTGCACACCTTCGCAGTCGATACGGGGCGACGCTCACTCATCAGCAATGATCAATTCTCCCCAGTGTTGGAGGTTGTATAAACTTCGTACGGCTCCGGTGGCGATAAACAACAAAAATTGAGGGAGAAAAGATTCTGACAGAGGGTTGTGTCGAGACAAAGAAAGAGTTCTTCTGCTACAGGCCTCTTCCAGGGTTCTGTGGCGATCATGCTAATGGCCAATTCGACAATCTTATCAAGCACTCGGTTCGTGAAAACAGCACAGCCGGCATCCATCAAATGATGGGATGACTCGCATAGGTTTTCGCGTGCCCATCCAACCACTCGTTCCAGATTTGCGTGGAATGATTCATCGTCATCGTCATCGTCACCTCGGCGTGCATCAGTAAAGTAGTGTAGATCTATGCCACGGATGGCGGTTAAAATTTCGAGGAAAACGCAACCACGCGAGAAGATGTCTGCAGATCGTCCTCTTTTTTCGTGATTATACACTTCCGGTGCACAGTATCTAGGCGTCCGTGACGTAGGGCCATCAGTTTGGCTGTGATCCTGCGAAGTAAAAGAACGCGAGAGTTCAAAGTCGGCAATATAGATGCGCCAGCGGTGGTTGTGGGTAGATGTGTGCACACATCTACCATGTGTGCACACATCTGACGAGTATGTTCTGGGGTTTTATATCCATATGTTTTGTCGTACGCCGATGGATG
>JAESFQ010000333.1_pt1 | contig 16990 bp, 11 predicted proteins | sample 9269431 | NCBI WGS metagenome assembly JAESFQ01 (sample SAMN14502588, study PRJNA617103) | algae metagenome | isolation source: Plectolyngbya sp. WJT66-NPBG17 and co-occurring heterotrophs from well... | place: USA: Mojave Desert, Joshua Tree National Park, California | collected 2006-08-06
ACTAGGAGCGAGGTGACGAAGAGAGGTATGGCCTGCAATAGTAAGTATAGAAATGAAGATGACGAACATCGTGCATACCTCGGTGGCCCATAGTAAACTGACAAAGATTACCATGGCGAGACAGTTCTGTTGCTCGGGTACTTCCATGATGGGCACCACTAATAGCACGACAAAGACTGCTATGCAAGCAAGCAGGATCCAAAAGGCCCTGCTGACGAGCCATTGTGGGCATCGGTATCGTCCGATCGGCGTATCCACCTCCTTCATATCTGATTCCAATTCATCTCCCTGACGCCGGATCTTGCCGCCCGTTGTGTCACCGCCGAGCAGCGTATGGCTAACACCAAAGTTGGCCGCTTGCGCCTTCCGTTCGATTCCAATCATTTCTCGCCATACAGTGTTCCTCTCCCATACGACGTGTTCTCGCAAATGTAGTCTCAACTCGCGCTTCGCCTCGACGATATTGCCCTTGGTGCCAATTTGCGCGTACGCAGACTCCATGCGCTCAATGTTTCGCGCCAGCGCGTCCATGGTACTTTGCTGAAAGGGATATGCCGGGTATACATATTTGTTCAGGTATGTCTTCTTCAGTTTGCGGTCCATGATCTTGTCGTACTTTTTCAGCACCTTTTCAAAGCCCGTCTTGTTCAGCTGGATGAAGGATCGCAGCTCGCACAAGAGAACGTATATGCTGACAGCCCGCTTCTTTAACGACAGCCCCTCCTCGTATAGCGCGGAAAAAGCCATGTCGTTGTAATCGTCGAATGCGACGCTCGCCTTCCGTCTTGAGGAGACGTGGGAAGCTTCCATGTCTTCGTCGATGGTCCGCCTTCGTCGCCGTTGGCCGTCTAGGCTCTTCTTACGCAACCGTACAGTCTCGTCAACTTCTTCGTCCGAATCTTCATCTTCTGCGTCTGCGCCGTGATCTGTGGATGGCCCGCTTGCACTGCTCATGGCTCGCGGGCGATGGAAGCCAATGGCATGGAAGACACTCCCGCTGCGCATATTCTTCCCCGGTGGCGCATTCTCCGCCTCCTCGTTGTATTCGTCCTGGTGGGACTCAAACAGCTCCTCATCCTTGAGAAGGGCCTCCATTTCCTCGAAGATTTCATTTTCCTTAAGCTTATAAAAAGACGTGACGCGTTCCAGCTCCGTGTCGAGTGTGTTTGTAAAGACTTTGTCAGGGTCGTCGGCGTCTCCGTTGAGAAGTGGTGAGGATTCGGCGTCGGGGTGGGCATGTTTCTGGTTGAGCTGTGTCTCTAGGCTGTAGATTCTGTGTGCAGCATCCGTCAGTCCTTTTTCGTTCCATATATTCTTTCTATTTGCTCGAGATACGCCACGTACTGCTTCTTTAGGTTGCTGTAAGCAATATAGTGGTTGCTCCAGTCTGGCACTGCGTTGAACTGCAGGCTGTGGGAGAACTTCATCTCGTCGGCCTCGCGAAGCTGCTCGAGCTTCTCCCGTCGCTTTTGCTCCCTCCTGCTTTCCCGCGGCGCCTCGTCTGGAGATGTGTTGAGTTCTTGAAGCTCAAAGGCTTGGGTGGGCGCAGCGTCACGGTAAGGCGTCAGGACGTCCAGGGTGGTGGTGGAGCGGGTAGTGGAGGGTCAGAGTCAGGCAGTCTTCAGCGAGAAGACGCTACTACAGGCAGACTAGAGGGTGTAGTGGCAGGCGGTCAGGTGGCTTGCAGCACGTGGAGATGCGGCATAGAGAGATTCTCCAAGTGTGGGATTGGCGCGGAACCTTTTTCGGCGCTGTTGCTGTTGGACATGGGGGATGCGCTTTCGTCACTGCGCACCAGAGCCTCGACGGGAAGCACATGGGCCACATGGCCCGTCCATTGGCCCTCCACCGCTCCGGGGCCGCCCACACATCCCACACTTTCACCACACCCTCGGGATATGCGACGAGTAGCGGCTTAGTTAATCGTCACGCGCCTTGAGACTCCCAAGGTGAGCATTCATCTCGTCTCCGTGCAACATCTTCATGTTTTCGCCATGGCCCGCTCCTTGTTGCGGCTAGTCATTGCCTGCATTGTCATCCTTGCCAACCCCACTCGACCTGCATCATCGCCGCGGATAGCTCGACCGCTTTCCTCTGCACCAATCACGCTTCGAAACGTGTGACATGATAAAAGCAGGTCCTCTCTGAGCCTTACTCGCATTCATAAAGGTCGCATAGGAACCGTGTGTGGTGAACGTTGCTTGAGCTTTCATTCGTGATTGACCTATATACAAACATCTGTCTAACCTCATACTGGGAATGTCATTTTTTAAACTGTGCAGACTGTTAGCAAAGTTCATCAAAGTAGACATATCACCAAACTCACATCTCAGGTCCCAGCCAATCTTTGGTCCCAGCTTAGGCAGCTCCTCTGCAACACTCTGCACGTCCTTATCTCCACGTCCAGAGACACAGATGACAATGTCCTGGTCCTTCTTCATCGTCTTGGCCAGCTCAATGGCACCAAACACGGCGTGCGAAGTCTCCAGCGCGGGGATGATACCCTCAAGCTGAGACATGAGACGGAAGCCAATGAACGCCTCGGCGTCGGTGCAGGCGATGAACTTGGCGCGGTCGCTATCCTTCCAGCTCGAGAGCTCTGGTCCTACACCGGGGTAGTCAAGACCAGCAGAGACCGAGTGAGTCTCGCTGATCTGGCCGTGCTGGTTCTGGATAACGTAGGTGCGGACACCGTGAAGCACACCCTTGGTTCCAGCCGAAAGCGTTGCGCTGTGGCGGTCCGTGTCGACTCCGTCGCCACCAGCTTCGATACCGAGAAGCTTGACAGAGAGGTCCTTGGAGAAGGGGTAGAACATGCCCGCGGCGTTGCTGCCACCACCAACGCAAGCAACGACAGCGTCGGGAAGCTTGCCACGCTTCGCTTGCATCTGCTCCTTGGTCTCATTTCCAATAATCGACTGGAAGGTACGGACAATCGTAGGGAAGGGGTGAGGTCCGATAGCAGATCCGATGATGTAGTGAGTCGTGTCGAGGTGGACAACCCAGGCGCGCATTGCCTCGTTGACTGCGTCGCGCAGCGTTTTGGCACCAGCCTCAACAGCAACAACCTGCGCACCAAGCAACTTGATGCGGAAGACGTTCAAAGCCTGACGCCTGACATCTTCAGCTCCCATGTAGATTGTGCACTTCATGTTGAACTTGGCGCAAACAGTGGCCGTCGCTACACCGTGCTGGCCAGCTCCAGTCTCGGCGATGATCTCAGTCTTTCCCAGTCGCCTTGCAATGAGCACCTGTCCGAGAGCGTTGTTGATCTTGTGACTTCCAGTGTGGTTCAGGTCCTCTCGCTTCAACCAGATATTGGCACCTCCAGCGTGCTCGGTAAGGCGTTCGGCAAGATGCAAATGTCCTGGTCTACCCATCCAGTCATAGTAGGAACGGTATTCTTCCCAGAACTTGGGGTCTTCGATCGCTGTGTTGAAACCTTCCTCGAGCTCAGAGAGACAATCCATGAGAGATTCAGGTACGTATTGACCGCCAAACTCGCCAAATCGTGGGGGGAACTTGTGCTTCTCGTCAAATCCATTCTGCTCGTGTGTACCGTTGGTTCCGTTTATGCCATTCGTTTCGTCAGTGTTGAGCATCTCCAGCTGGTCAGCGAGTCCAGGGCCATCTGGTGTATCAGCATCTGTGATGACCTTGTCCACATGCACGCCAGTCGGCTCTTTGGCCTCGTTCAATGCCTCGACTATGCCGACCTCACGAGTTGTCTCTCGGGTGCTCTTGCCGCAAATCTCATCGCAGTACTTCTCAACTGCCTTTGCGCCCTCTCCCGGTGCAGCCTTGATCAACGTGTTGATAATCTGGCTACCGATGACGACACCCTCGGCGATCTTGCCTACACTTAGGTAGTGGTCGCGTGTGCTGACACCGAAACCGACAGCCGCTGGGACATTGCCAGAGTATTTATGGACGCGCTCGAGAAGTTGAGGAAGAGCAGCGTTCATTGTGCCACTGGCGCCAGTGACGCCCATGCGTGATACGACGTAGATGAAGGAATCGGCGATCTTGCAGAGAACGCGCATGCGGTGCTCGGACGTAGCGGGTGCGATGAGTGGTACGTACGAGAGACTACCCTGTTAGTATTCGTCCCAAGCTCGTCTTGATAGTATGCTTACCCGTAGCTGCGGCAGAAGTTCCTGAAGCGCAGAGCCTCCTCAGGTGGCAGGTCGACCATAATGAAGCCATTAGCACCGGCCTCCTTCGCGTCCTGCAACATCTTCTCCTCGCCGTAGCTGAGCAGAGGGTTGTAGTATCCCATGAGAAGGACTGGTGCCTTCAAACCCCGCTTCCGCGCATCGCGGATCATTTGGAGAACGTGGCCAATCGTCACGCCATTCTTGAGGGCTTGCTATAGACACATGGTGTCAGGAAGAGTTTCGAACGGGATGTGGCGAATGAGTCAACGTACAGTGTTCGCCGTCTGGATGGCCGGGCCGTCTGCAATGGGGTCGGTGAAGGGCATGCCGAGCTCAATGATGTCTAGACGCGTCAATTGACTGTCGTCGTTCCATTTGGGATAGCAATTGTTCGTAGCACATACCAGCACCTCCCGCCTCCATGGCCATCATGATGTCTGGCGTCTCCTCCGCCGTAGGGAAACCTGCAGTCACATAGGTGACGAGGGCAGACTACACGCAAGTCAGCCTTGGACGTCTCTTCTAATTGTGCGATATCATACCCTGCCCTCCTTCTTGCATTGCGCAAACGTCTTCTTGATGCCGTCCATGTTGCCGAATATCGAGTTCGAAAGCGTCGATGTACTACGATACGAAAAGGTCAGGAACCGACTCCCTTATAGATCAAATCAACTGTGAGTCACAGTATGTGCAGTCGTAGGGGTTTGCGGAGAAATCGGGGGTGCGGTATGAGTCTTGTGTTCGCAATTTATTGAGGGCCGAAGGCGGCGTAATGCCCCTCCTCCGGCGTTAGCGGCTGCTTCGGGCAAGGCGCGCGAACATGATCCCTTCTAGAAGCGAGTCTTACCTAACTCCACCTTATTTTCCTTCTCATAGACGTCATTGTTCGACTCTTTCGAACATTAAGCTATCAGACACCGTTTTGTGTAGACTGCGTTCGCTACGTTTGTGGGAATACCGTACTCTTCCATCTCCGACACCTGTCACGTCCATCATTCGTCGTATCCAAACCCGCAACGGGTTCCTCGCTCAGTCTCAGCAGGTGCACATAGGGTTCACTACTAGACGAAGATCAATCAATCATTAATGGTAGGCAGTATTCTATAATCTGCCGTATTCATCTACCTAGGTAGTAAATAGCCGACGGCAGATCTCAAACAGTCTCGTCCTCCGAGATCACACTTCCTTCACCGTACCGTCCTCTCTGAAGTATTTCCCAAAGACGTGCCCACTCATTACATCCTGACAGTGTTTACAAACGGTATCAGCCTTCTCTGTCTTCTTGCAGATGATGATGCAAGGGTTGTCGCGGTCGTGCAGGTGAGGACTGGATTTCCAGTCTTCGAGCACATCTTTCGCCATCTGACTATCCACATATCGCTTCCGACGGACCACGCATGTTTCGGGCTTCTCATTGAATTCGTCGATTTCTTTGAAGAGAAAGTCGAGCTCTGGGTGCGCGCGTCTCCATATGTGTGTAGCAGCGGGATGGACGTCGTGACACAAGTCGCACAGTTTGTCGCCGAGGGTGGTGGCACGACATCTGTTTCTTTGTCCGAATATTGCGCACGGTACTGTTTCCTTGTCTACCATGTCTTGTTTGCCTAGCCTGGATTGAGCTTTTGGATGATTGTAGGGTCGCTGAAGACTTTCGAATCGGCGTCCGGGCAGAAGGTGGACAATATATTGTATGTGGCTTTGGTATGATAATTCGTATATCCAAAAAGACTGTCTTTTATAAGCCCTACGAATGACGGAAGTGGGAAGTAGAGCGAGACCGGTGGCTGTATAAAGGATCTGTGACTGCTGGAGGGCTACAGTCACACACCGCGTAACCCGGCGCTCCAACACCGACACACGTCTTCGCATCATTCAAGATCTGCCAACATCTGGAAACAAGACCCGACTGGATTTCTTAGATAATATATAGGAGGTGATCTCTGCCGCGATGTCCCTCGCGTTTGGATCGCCTACACTGCTCAGTGTCCATTGTTGTTCATTCCATCTCGCTGCAGGGTAGAACATGTCCGGAAGCTTTCTCTACGGCGAAATGCACAGTATTGCGGATAATGATAATAAAGGAAGATGTTGTTATTGTTCCATATACAGCAAACAAGCCCACCCGTCATTCTGCCTGCAACACCGATCTCATTCACCTGAGATGCCCATCAACTTCTGTTCGAAGACTTTCGATTGGCACTCCTCCAACTGTGAAACTGGGATCGATCCAGCTACCCTAGGGACCTCTTTTCCTTCAAGATACGCCAATTTCAGTCTGCTGTCGTCCTAGAAATGATGCCTCAGGAACGTCCTGTAGTCCTTGCGTTTCCAGTGGTATATCGCTATTTTGTGCCATTCGCACACACCATTGGGGTACGTGGTGTAGGGTTCTTTGCCCTCGCATTTCCAACATATTGGCCACAGGGAGCCTTCTTTTCCATCTGGAAATTTGCTTCCTGCCACCCAAGAAGCTACTGTTTCCGCATATCAAATCGACTGGTTTGTGCCTTGTCCGACCTGCTTCAATTCAGCCATGTAGCTTAAGGCTCTTTTTTCAGACTTTGTATTGCCTGCTGTGACGAGCTCTGTTATTCTCAGTGTGTTCATCGAACAGGAGCGAACTGTGATGGATGGAGCATGTATATGCATAAGCTAATGATCTATCGAGCTAAGCGTCATGGGATAGAACGCATATGTAGGTATGCCACGGATCACGTGACAAAGACTCCAACCAGCTATCTGATTGTAAGAAGTAACGTAAGGGCCTAGACCACAAAAAGGCGTATGTTGAAAATGAGCGGGGATATAGGAGCAGATCAAGGCGGAGTATAGTTGGCAGCTCTTATCAGAGTAGGTTATGGCAGCAGAGAAGGTGTTTGGTCAGTTACACGTGATGAGCAATTCTGTAAAAGGGATCAGCTAACAGAAGATGCAAGGCACGCTTCGAGCGTGCTGCACAAGCGCTCTCATACTAAGCTACAAGCTATCTATGTACGTTCTAATTACAGCTTCTGACACCTCCAGCCTAAGAGTGCACTGCTGGCCGTTGAAACGCACTAGCTAGAGTCTTGCAGGCGTGTCGGAGCGAACACAACTTGGAACCCCAACGTTGACCCCGCAGCGAGTACGTTTGACAACCAACACGACCGACACGACATACACAACCAACACAATCAACACCGAAACACTGAATAGAGCCTAGGCTGAGAGGGTGCAATTGGACACACTGCCAGGCAGCTTCCTATCTACGCTCTTTGCTCTATCGCGACAGATATGCCGCCAGCGTTTACCTGCAATTTCCTCGCTACACATCCACCCTGGACAGCGGTACCAAGGCGCAATATTTACATGACGACAAAAGGCGAAGAGCGATTTCCATTTTCTGTTTATGTTCAACCTAAGCCTGTCTCAAAAGGGCCCATTCGCCAACCCGCCTCATTCTCGCATTTCAATGCACTACCGGTTGAGCTTCAGCTTCACATCCTTACCCTTTGCTCTGCCTCTACTCTCTTTCAGCTTATGAGAGTGTCGTCCGGCATCCGTGTGGAAGCTAGCAAGCTCTTCTGGGCTTATCCAGGCGCATACTTTGTCGTCGAGGCAACATGGCTTCTTGACGGTGGCTACCCTAGTAACACTGAAAGCAATATGGCATTCCTAGCTAGTGTGCAGAACGTTCAAGTCGACTATTGGTCGGAAGCAGACAACGAGATCTGTCGCTTGAGCGACGAAACGGTGGAAATTCAATATGATCGAATAGCAGACTTCTGGAAGGCCTTTACACAGAGGTTTCCAAGAGCGAAGAGGGTAGTTGTAAATCAGTGTTGGATGTCTCCACCATGGGGGAAAGAGACCCATCGCGTGCCAATGGCACTGCGACTCCTTCTTCAATCCTCTCCTCCAGGAATTACAGCGTCTGCCTTTATTATTGAAGAAGCTGATGTTTCTCTATGCCCAAATACGACTGGCTTATCTGCTGAGCAGTGGCGAAGAGCAGTGTATCAATGGCGTTTGGACGGCTCATGGGAGAGGGTCAAATTGAAGCAAGACTGGAAGACAGTTCTTGTGCCGGCAAAACGATTTGCCGGCCTAGTAGAGCGGTGGCAGGAAGTCATGCTCAAAGGGTCACTTCTTTGGTTAGAGAAAGATGGGCTGTGGCCAAGTCTAATAGAGAGTCTGGACCGCTATCACTTTGATGGCGGAAGGAACAAGCCCTTCCATTGTCCATCAGCCACGTGCGACCAGTATTTTCAGAAAGCTGGAGAGTGGACTAGGCATGCAGTGGAGTCCCATAACCAAGAATGGAGGGGGGACAACCGTTTTGAGCTGCTGCCGCCAGCGATAAGAGGCGAGTTTGAGCAGCGCGGAGCGGTGCTGGCAGAAAAGGGAGAAAAGATCGTGCAGGACGCTAGAGCCATCCGCGAAGAGTGGAAGAGGGGGGGTCAAGAGCAACAGAGATCAATTCAGCGCATGTGGATAGATCAGGTAAAGAATGAGAATGCAGGGGTGACAGAAAAAGAGATATGTAAGAGTGGCGGAGCCTGGGAACAGTTCTGGTCGGAGATGGACGCAACCCCATGACCATCGGAAGACCTCGCCTGACTCGGTAGTGTTTCAGATGCATTGGAATAAAATGCGGGGGTATGGATGTTTCTCGCTGAAACGAATGGACGTGTTTGCCCAGGCGGAGTCGGCTTGACATTCCTAGGTAGCGCACACTGCGCACATGCGACCTTCATCAGCACCAGGAGCATCGAGATGTACGCACAGTTCACCCGTGTTTGGTCTAAAGGCGACTCGCTAGGGATGCTCATAGAATCTGGGATTCCTCATTGCGCAAACGAATTTTTTTTTCACTTTGGCAGAAGGTTGCAGAGTGCTTCACCTGGTTTCATGGGCTCAGGGTTTACTCAAACGTCTGGTTGAAGGATGCATGCTTTCGATTAAGTGCCCATTTGTGAGATTCATGTCGAAAACGTGACGCTGACTCTCTCTTGTCGTCTCTTCTTAAGTTGATCGCTTGGTTTTGCGCAGATAGGGGTTCGAGGTTGTGAAAAAGAGTGCTCGCTACACGTAGGACACTCAACTTACATAGCAATGTTGACTCACAAATGTATTCTTACAGTCAGCAGAGCGAGTCCAAGCAGCTTCAGTCATCGCTGTGACAGCACATTCTGACTGGTCGTATAACATAATCCACATGCACAGCACGAAAGACACTCTGTCAGGTCTTGGTACGGGTTGAGAGCGAATGTTCTGTGAGAGCCTGTACAATTCGATTGAATCAACTTCTCAATGCTATCGACCAAAACATTCCTCACATATATCCTACGAGACCGCCTCCGCCGCACATACACTCCGTTACAACTAAACATGTCTCCCATCCTAGATCCCGGACCCAGGATATATCTCATCCATATCCACTGGCTAACTTGCCAGCCGTAGAGCTGACCTCCAAACCCCCAAGCCAGGTCTCTCGATATTGCTAGTCGGCATTCATCCCGCCTTATTTCTAGCCATAGTTGTCTATGACGCAAGAACCGCAAGACACGGTAGAAGACATTGTGCCACCAGGGCTCCAAGTCAGTGTGATCCTGTGGACGAGTGCACGATCCGCGTCCTTGTGTAAGCCTTGCCGCTAGGAAAGACCATGACCAAGTTCCACTGTCCAAGTATGTATGTCGTTGTTCCCAGAACGTATGTATCAGAACGTATGTATTCCTTCTCGCAGAGAAGGGGGGTCCCGCCGATGGATGTTGTAGGAGCTCGAGTGTTCTGGGAATTGTTATTGCAGAAGGTGGTGTACACCGTCAGAGTCTATGATGACGATGGGTGTGGACTGTGGAAAATCGAGCGTCTTCGTGTCGATGTGTTTGTGTATCCGGGGAATGCGACGGCTTATGAGAAATCCAGCTCACGGCTCGCTCGCTACCTGCCGGTCTCTTTGTTCTGACGTTCTTGTAAGACCCCTCAATCACAGGATACGTTTCGCAAGGGCTAGCCATTCTATACTCGTGAATCGTGTTACGCGTACTAGAAGGTCATTTGGTTTGACCTTCTGTCCACCGCGTTCGTATGAAGAGTCTTCCAACAGGTAGCTGGGTATTCGTTGGTGTCGCCAATACGGGGATGTCGTTATCGTTCGTGTACGATGCGTGTATGTGCTGGGCCCGAATATGGAAGGGTAACCTGGTCAGTGATACGCTAAGAGGTAGGTAGTGGAAGTAACCAACGAAATGGTTCAGTCAAGCCGGGTCGACAATAGCGCTGTAGGAATCATAAGCCATAGTTCCCGCGCAGTATGCCCCACTCCGTATCGAAGTATCGACCGAACCCACGCATCTCGCACATGCGATTGAAACACTTCTGGCAAAGCTGGTTTCTGAACCTCGATCTGCTGCACCGTCCATCTCTCCTTGGATCCTTCTCCCAGTTTTGATCCCGCTCTCCTTGCTGATTCAAAGGCCCAAGCTTCCAATTGCTGTCGACGGGCCTTCTCAGTCGTGGGTCTTCAAAGGCACACGGAAACCCGAATCGGTCGCCGTCGAATTCTTCAAGCCATGGACAAGCTTGTTCTTGTGCTTTGGTGTAGCATCGCGTACACAATTGTCCACGATGGCGCACCGTGCCGCAGAGACGAGAGTCTTGGGGATTGAAATCGCGGCGCCATGCTAAGAAGCGGTATTCCGGGTCTTTGCAGGCGCAAAGACATGGCCAGCCTTTTCTGATGCGTTCGGAGCTGTCGCGCTCGAGCTGGTGCATGTAGTTATCGATGCGGTGTTTCAGCGATCGAGTGTCTGGATGCGCTTCGGCTTGCTTGTACAATGCATCGAAGCTCATGTTCTTGCACCATGAACATATGTCTGGTCCCTGGTCTTGTCCTCCTGGACGTGAGCTGCAAGCAGTACCGAACGCGCAGTGTGGCTTCGGAGGCGGTCCAAGCATGACACACAAGTTGTACAACAGCAGACCTTGTTTGTTAGCGAGGCCGATACACTAGAAGACTAACATACCTGTTCGGTCTCTTGTATAGCTTCAACCCGTTAATACGTTGTAGCCTTCCACGTCATCGTCCTCCCCTTCAATGTCCTCCTCCGAACCTGCCGACCTTGTCACCAACTTGTCAGCTTCTTCATGGCACAGCCCAGTCGGCGTAAAGTGCTGTGCGATTCTGATCTTTTGTAGACGCCGGCTCCAACACTTGGAACAGGCAGTGCCTTTTTTGCGGACAGAAGAGCAGTCTAGTCGTGTGCCGCGAAGGTTGAGGTCATGGAGACGCCACCTGCAATGCTGGAAATCCGGATCTTCAAAGGCGCAGAGGTAGCGACCGCGAGCTTCGATGTTGCGTTTCAAGACGTGCTTGCGTAAAGTTTCTTCGTTGACTAGTAGTAGAGCAGCAGTATTGGCGTCGGCCCAAATGCGCAGTTGTTGTGGATCGTGTCGTTGAAGACAGGCGGCACAAATCCGGTCTGGGACGTAGATTTTCCTCCCGATGCCGAGACAATGAGATCGAGAGATGCACTCGACAATCGGTGGGGGTTTGAATGGTGACTCGGAAGCTGAAGCCATAGACTGGTACCGAAAGCCTGGTACCTAGGTAGTCAGGGCTCCCACGCGCGCTACTTTGCGGTTAGCTCAACGTCCTTGCATCTCGGCTTCTCTGACAGGGTATTGCCGAAGTAGGCTCGAATGACGTTGGGGTTGACGTTTTCGCTGGACCTTGAACATGATGGAAAGACGTTGGGTTGGTATCATCAGAGTTTTGTAGACTGCACTGACAAGCAACGAAGAATGACAGTAGGCGAAAGCGGATTGCCGCCATCTCCGATGGGATGAGTTATGGCCAATGTAATCGGCTGCACGCTTTTATGACACAGACGCTTCGGCCACAGTCATGGAAGCTTCTTGTGGCGCATATTCTGTCCGAGGTGTCGGCTCGACTTTAACTGGGCGGTGTGATGCGCTGATCCAGCTCGCTAGACTACCAGCATGGTCATCATACCGTGTGCCTGTGCCGATTGGGTGGCACTCGTGGCGATGTCATATCCATCGTATCAAGGTTGAGGTTCTGCGCTAGGCTCTAGCTATGATCACCATGAGGTACGAGGCCCGACAGCATGGTCCGGTCAGGCCAAAGCGGGAGCTAAGCCACCGGCTGGCTCTCGTAGATTTATGTAGCTGAAGCTGATCTTGCGTACCACTGGTTAGGGGATAACGGTGATGATGTTATTCGTCAGCTGCATTGAAATCGAAGCAGCGCTGAAAAAAGCTTACGCACGTTTTAGGCTTTAAATGCTTGGAAGTTCGTCATGATTCGACGACGCCACGATAGAGTTTCGCTTGGAGCATTCCAAACTTGAGGCGATCATCGTGCACGGCCACGCGAAGTCCTTGCTAATGAAGCCCAGGACTCTGACTTGTTCCGGTTGATCCGCCACTCGACGCACCATGCTTTGCATCGTGTTCGAGACGCAGTCATATACCACCGTGCTTTAGTTTCTATAAACACGGTGTAACCGCGTGCAAACAGTCTGTTTGGCTCAACACAAGCCCTCGTTCGGGAATGCCGTCCTGACGCCATCTGAATCGGTAGTGTTAAAACCTACTTGTAGTTACAGCGAACCCAATTCTCACTGCGCAAGGAATTGTTTCGCCGGTATGAAGTTTTCTGATACAACGGGTAAATGCGATTCTCAAGCACCGTTGGTATGAGGCGTAGGCGTCAGATGACCTGTGGTGTTGCTCATCTTGATTTTGCCAATGCGATGACGAATCACTCTCAGACTGCACCTGTATCCGTGGGTTGCCATATGCAGCGCAAAAGTATTAGTATTTATTTTGGACATGCCTTTCCTTGCGTTGTGAATTTACACGGAGATTGTGTGCAACAATGGATTGAGCTTCCACATGCATGAAGGGCCTTTCGACATGGAACCAGGTATGGCTGCAGCATGCGTTGTGGAATGTGCATTGTGCCGTGGTTTCTGATGCGAGTCAACGGATGTGACTCTGTTGAGCATAGAGTACCGCCCATCCGATTCATACCGCCGAGACTCACGATATCTGTCGCACTTCAAACTTCAAACGGAGTCAGTGGCTTGGGCACAAGCGATTCACTTTGCCTGATCGACCCGGTACACGGGTAAGACGGGGGTAGTGGATAAGACTCTGGCATGAGGGCGCCACACGTTGATTCGCTTTCTCAATGGCACGGTCAGCTAGTCAAAAATAGTCGCCTTGCACATCGCCGGAAGCTGTTGTCGTGTTATATGTAACTGCGCGGGGTAATTGGGAAGCATACAGACATACATGTTGCAATGTGCTGCACCCGCTCCATGTTCAGAGACATCCTTGCTCAATGGTCGCGGAGATGCCCGCCCCTGGGTTCTGTTCAAATCCATCGCTGCCAAGGAACTGTAGAGTCAAACTTTTATCCAAGTACAACTGTCGTAAATATAGTATTCTGGAGATCTGCGCATTGGAAGAAATTACGCCATAGCCGTTTGTGGGCATGGTTGCGCGGATTGCCGAGGCATTGAAGTCGTGAGGCGCTACGCTTGAGGTTTGTCGTCTCATATCAACGAGGGTGGCACACGAATACACAGGTTGTACAGTCTCCACTGTCTATCCGCTGTCGGTGTATGGGTTGAGCCGTGTTGTGAGAGCTGAGGGTTCGGCTACGACTCGGCGAGGCTGAATTTTTCAAGGTTGGCATGGACCTCGCCGTCTCGATCAAGGGGGCGTTGCGCGAAAGTAAACTTGGGGCCCTATTGGGCATCTGTGGCAAGTGTGTTGGCGCTGTTCTATGGCCTATCTTTGTTTGCGCTCGAAAAACGAACACTTAAAACCTCGTTGCACTACAGTGTCTGTACGCTGCAATCATATGCGATAGTTGCCAAACAGCAAAATATTTGTATGGAAACTAGAGCTATTTAGTGGTTGCGCGCAACACCCGAACAAGCGCATCACAGGCACGGGCATGGTAGGTCATCCCTGCTCAAGGCTCAAGGAGACCCTTGTGAATTACGAACTTGGGATCCACGACAACCGCATCAACATACGCGATCCGCTCCCTTGTCTGTTCGAAATGCACGCTACCATACCGCAGCAGCTCCCCGAATGTACCCGGCTCCTGATCTTTGCCTTCGTTTTCCGGCAAGTCCATCAGAGCACCACAGTGTATGTCGTGCGTTAAGTCCTTCCCGTGCGTAATCTTTTGCAGAGCGCTCTTCGTCAACAGCCTCCAAACAGTCTTCTCGGCCATCTTGTACTCTTCGCTCTCGGGATCCGCATCCCTGCGTGTTGTAAAGACCTTGAACAGGTCTTCGCCCTTGTACCCGACAATCCTCTCAGCAGCCCAGTCCTCAGCTGCGGAATCGAAGACAAGCACCTTCTTGGCCCAGTACTCGACACCATTGAAACCCCCGTTCGGCTCTTGCAACCACGTCAACCGGATCCAAGCCATGCACTGCCCGATGTAACCGAGCACCGTCGCTTCGTCGACTTTGAAGTCCCATTTGAAACCTCGCGCTTCGGCCTCGGCAAAATTGAAGTTTGCCATGAAGTGAAGAAGCGGTGATTCAATGACGCCAGTGAAGTCACAGCGGCCTTTCCAGAGGTGGACAAAGAGATCGTGCCTGCAACGCATAAGCTTTAGTCCCAAGTCTCGCTTGATCGTTGCACAGGGCTGTACGAAGCCATGCTCGTATGCAAAAGCCACTTACCACTTCTTGACAAAGACATCGCCTTTTCTTGCAGCGATGAAATGGTTCGCCATTTGCTGCTCGAACATCCACGGTACGCTCACAGTGAAAGGGCTTTCCTCGTCTGCAAGCTGATCCCAGCAAACCTTGTCCAAGTTTCTAAACAATATGTTTCCGACATCCATCCATACCCCTCCGTAGGCGTACAGCGCTGCACCACGCAGCAAGTCTGCGCTATGAGGTCCAACATATGGTCCAGTCATTGTGCCGTTAACAAAGGCTTCAGGGAGCTCCTCTGGCGCGATCCATTTTAGTGCATGGTTCGGGGAACCTGGAATGGTGTCGATAACCCGGACAGTCCAGTCGGAGCCATGGAGGCGCACCCAGTTAACAACGTTTCGCTGGCACCAACTGGGCATGGCTAGGACACCGGCGTGCCAGTATGTCCAGATGTTCTTCTCTGATGTAATGGGCGCATGTTTGGTGAGGGAATCAAGGATGTCGCTATCGCTGCGCTTGTCCTTTGCTTCCACCCAGCGGAGTTCGGTCTCGTACTCCTTTGGAATCGGAATTTGCACGCTTTCCATGATGAGGTCAAGGTTCGTGGGTGAGTGTGCTGTGTCATGCTACGATCTCGAACTTGTCTTTATATACCCACGATGTGCCTAGTTACAGTCGATGCGCAAGCGATGAAGCAGAGCGGAGCTTTCTATCCATTTGCCTAATTGTTGTTTCTTCCGGGATGAGGTAAGATTTGTGTAACTGCAACTGGCTATTCTGCCGGCGCGATTGGTGTTAGTATGGGTCGTTATCCGCCCTACATTAGATTTTGCTTCGCAGTACCGGTATCCGCCTATCACAGATCGCTTCGAGCTAACGTAGGTCTCTTCATCCTGATGGATTCCACCAGTGTGAATGGATTAATTAGTGCTGATGGGGTTGGTAATGTTAGCTATAATTAGTGGTCGCTACGAAGCCGGAGCGGCAGAGAGCTGCAGGTGAGCTTACTGTGCCGGACGGTCACGTGTCTTGGACGACTACTGTGTCTGTGCACATAACAAAAGATTTCTTGGAAACGTCAATGTTTGATGAAGTCGTAAGCGCTTAAAGTTCTTATTTTTATTTAGTAAAAGTAGCTAGTTATGCGAACTAGCTTCTTACGTGCACAGACACGGTAGCCTCGCGAGCGCCGACGCGTGCACCGACGCGTGCACATCACTGCACGCCGCGTAGCCAGCTTGCCACACCCACATCTCAACTGGAACCACATAAGTGGCCACGTCACCTTAGCCACGACGAGACTCAAAAATTCGGCAAACGCGAAGCTGGATAATGTGGTCTAGCTTCCTGTCCCGGGCGCGTCCTACCCCTGAGAGAACAACACTTCCAGTCCAATGCACGGTCGACGCGTCAGAACATGTAGCTACGTCTGTAGAAAGCAAACCTGCCGATATTTCGGTTTTGCAGCCGACTATTGTTCTGGACGATAGTGGTGATGCCACGTTATTGGTCGGCACGGATTTAGCTGATCTTCAGCCCGTTCAGGTATCTTCGACAGCCATGACCTTGGCGAGCCCAGTGTGGAAAGCAATGTTCGAGCGACACCGGAAGGAAAATGGCGCTATTGAGGTACCACTCCAAGATGACGAAGTGGATGCGTTGTACATTGCACTCCGAATAGCCCACCTACGCTTCCACGAGATACCACGCAAGGATGGTCTTACTATCGATGCCCTACTCGAGCTCGCTGTTGTGTGCGCCAGATACGACATTGTCAAGCTAGTTCGACCATTCCTGGATCTTTACGGCTGGGCTCAATGCCACTATCCCGATACGGACGCTGGTGAAAGATGCGATCCGGCTTGGTTCTATGTCGCCTGGACGTTTGGGTACAAGGACAGCTTCCAGCGTCTTACTCGATTTATAGTAAAGAAAATTGGGCTGGACGATGACGGAAATGCCATTATGGACGACGGTCAGAAACTCCCAAAGTATATGCCGCCAGCGCTTCTCGGTACGAAATGCCATAATCTCAATTGAGACCACTATGAAGATATGCTAATTACCTCAAAGAACGCATGATGGAAATACGACAAACAACACTTTCGGCTATGTTGGACGTCCTTTACGATA
>JAESFQ010000334.1_pt1 | contig 16985 bp, 10 predicted proteins | sample 9269431 | NCBI WGS metagenome assembly JAESFQ01 (sample SAMN14502588, study PRJNA617103) | algae metagenome | isolation source: Plectolyngbya sp. WJT66-NPBG17 and co-occurring heterotrophs from well... | place: USA: Mojave Desert, Joshua Tree National Park, California | collected 2006-08-06
CCTATGGTATTACAGCAGGCGACACTACATTCGGACAAGGCTACGCGATTGTAGCTCGGCATATGCAGGTGTGATAGTCGTGTGCCTAAAAGAGTAAATTGTATATGCATCATCGCTTCTGCAAGTGTCTCGTGAGGTGGTTTACATGGTCGAGCATGTAAGATTTACGAGACGAGGTTCGCGTGTGGTAGGGCTGAGAAGCTGACCGGTCGCCATCCGTCTTGGTCATCCAGAGACGCGACTTGGCCTGAGCGTGGCGCAAAAGTAGTTTATCGATTCCTGGTGGGCGTTGCGGGGCGATACGAGTATCCCACTTCCATGACTTCTGTCCGATGCGGTGTGTAACGGTGCCAGGTCTTACAGTGTAATTGTTGAAGTTCGTGCGCAGGAAAGAATCTGCGGAGATTGAACTGAAGGCCCGGTATGGATGATGTGAAGCACTGATAAGCCAGCGAGTCATCGCGATAAGGAGCTCTGTAGCAGCAGCCGCTTGTATGACTCAAAACACGGTATCCAATAGCACTTTCTAGCATTGAGCCTTCACGATGAGCCTTCCATTGTGATTACTATCACTATCGCATCTCTATGGGATACCAGTATATAGTACGAATAACTCAGGCAAGTTTCTAACCATGCAAGAACATGCGATACTATCGACATACCTAGTAGTCATGCATGCCTCACCGCTTTCACTCGGGCTTCAACAACTCTGCAATCTTCACCTTCAACGCCTCTTCTGCTGCCGGCCACCCCTGTCCCAGTCTTCGGCAAAACATCTTCACATCAACACGTCTGAACTCCGGAATCTCCCGCAGCAGCATCTCCACGACCTCCATACACGCAACGTCTTTATCTAGGGCCGCCAATACCAACTGATACATTGCCGATTTGCGCGTATACTTCGCGTCCAGAGACTCGCAGAACGCGTCCATAGCTTCGGCGTACACATTGCGATAGCGTTCGAGAGCCCAGGTCATGTGCGGAAGTCGTGCTATGGTGTAATCTGGAAGCCAGTCGCGGCGCAGAAATGTAGGCGTGGAGATGTAGCCGAGACAGCGTGGGACGGCTGCGCAGCCGTCCCAGTCGATGATACCAGTCACGTTGCCATCGCTATCTACCAGGATATTCTGGAGGTCGAGGTCGTCGTGTCGGAGGACGAATGTTTCCCGTATTGCTGCGCCGTTGCTATCATGTTCGCTCGATGGGGTTCCACCGTGTGAGGGCGCTGACGGCTTGAATGGAGCAGATGACAATACGATATTCATCACTATCCAAACACCATTCGTCGCCCTGCCATCGCTACCAGGTGAGATGTCGCGCTCCGCTTTACATACCTTGTCTAGGCCAGCGGCAAAGAAAGCTTCGCCAGTCTCAAATGACCCACCCGACATAGGCTTCTCCATGACGGTTTTCGAGTGCCACCGCCAGACCGGTGTGATATACTCCGGCTGCACACCTTTGGGGTCATGGAAGATAGGAAAACCCGTATACTCGAACTCGAGTGGCGCGAGTTGACTCATAGCTTGCGCAAGAGAGCGCAGAAAGGTGATGCGCTTTTTCTCCAACTCTGGCGACGGATCATCGGCGTTGAGATGCAGTTCAGCGTCCTTAATCGTCTTGTAGGGTTGTCCAAGCCATATGTCCACTGCCGAGATACCCTCCATCTTCTTCATGAGGATGTATGGTGCGCCTATTGCGTTTCCTAGGCTTCCATCATATGCGATAACGTCTGGTACAGGCCAGTCTGTGTGATGGCGGATATGTTGCATCATCTGGGCTTCAACTTCTAACATCATAATATCGTCGGCATTCCATTCTTTCGGTGTACCATGTGCAGGAATTTTGAGAACATACTCCTGCGCGATTTGATCATCGCGCTCGATCGTTAAGGACACTGCATGGTGGAAGGATCCTTCTTTTCGCTGTGTAACGCGACAGCTGCCAAGGGGCAGCTCCTCCTCAGGGTCGACAAGATCGAGCACCATGTCTTCTAGAACTGTGCGAGATATGGCTCGGATGGCTTTGAAATTCCGACGGTCGTACTCGTGCCCTGAGGGTTCGCCGTCATTGCTATAAATACCCTCCCCTTCGGATGCTTCGGCCATTGTGCTGCTCTGCGTTATGGAATGTCGGTGGCGACGAGAAGGCAGAGTAAAATTATAATCAATAAATGGATGGGGAGACCGCACTGAAGACTTGATGGCACCCCACGCTGTTCGTCTGGAGGAGACTTGTGGTGTATTCGATGGCATCGTCTCTTCCGCTACGCTGTAGATGGGCTCGTTGCTCCGTCGCGAAGATGACCAAGGGCGCGAAGGCTTTTGGGACGTCCTGAAATGTGAGCTCAGCATCCGTTTGATCTCTCTTAGTTTCGGTATTGTGCTTCTATCGCTTGGCGACGGCTCGGTCCGCGTAGATCTCAGAGACCACCGCTTGTTTTGCAGTTTCTTCCATACCGAAGGCTGCTGCGTCGAAGTAGCCGGTGTGGCATTGGTTGAAGGCATAGTGTAGATGCTCGCACAAATGCGGTTCTACTGACTTGGATGAGAACAGAAATGTACTGCGGTTGAATGCGTCACGAAGAAGAGTCGGTGCCTTTCGCTGATGAATGACTGGGCTCACGTGCTTGTTGCGGTGAAACCGTGGTTGATATAGGCTCTGCCCAACCGGTGTAGAGACATTGACTTTGCGCAGCCGGAGGTGCGAGTGCTTAAACCTGTCGTTGTTCTTGTCATTCCCTTATACCAACACAATGCTGTTTGACAAAGACGATTCTGACTTTCACAGTCTTTACTGTTATGCATCGCACCGATCGAGTGCGTCTAAAAGAGATGGAACTTCGAAGCACAACACCTAAGCAGAGACTAATTTTGTTTGCGTACTTTGGCTTGCTTCCGGATTTAACAAAAAACACTAGCGTGCCCACGCAAATAAAGAAATGAGTGTGGAAAGATCCATGGCCTAAGGAACCAAGGCCCAAAGGACCCAATATCTTATTCTTTTCCATACTTCGTGCCACATATGGAAGACGCAATAACATAGAGAACAGCCCTTAATAGGTGCACTTTCCACAGTAACTACAGTCGGCAGAACAGGCAGTGTAGTCTGGTTCGGACGCCGAGTCATCGGAGTCAATGTCGAAACCATACCTGACATCAAGGCCGCCGTCGCCGCCGTTATTGCATTCATTTTCGTCAGAAGCGTCATCAGAGGTAGAGATGATACCCAACTCCAGCTCCTCCCAACGACCTATCAAGTCCGCAGGCAATGCGTGCACGCCACCGCCGTACTGATTCCGGATCTCCAGGCGATCCGTTCCGGAGCAATACACTTCGAGCAACTGGTTCCTGTTGCTCTTAGCAACTTCAACGATCTCATTGAGAAGTGTGGCAAAGCGACGAATGCCGTCTCTGTTATCTTGCACCCAAGTTTGCACATCGCTCTTGACATCTTGCACTCGTATGTCTTGGAAGAGACCATGGCCGTCGTGATAGGCAACGATGAATTTGGATATCTGTTTGATCCAGAGTGCCGGGTGAATGTCAGCCATGTCAATCTCTTTCCCGTGTTTGCCAGAGCGCGTCTTCATGTCAAAGATGGCGTCCTGTGATACCACCGAGCCGTCATGTTTGATCTTCAACGCGTTAGGCGTGGCAAGGATTGCATTTGATGGCTGGCTGATTGCTGCACGTTGGAGTGCTAGAAGGAGACCATCTTGATCTGCGGCAGTCTGTACGGGCGCGATGTCATTGACTGCTGGGGTCTCTTCAATGTAGCCATCACTCTCGAAGCGTACAAGACACTCCAAGCCGCCGAAGTCATATTTAATGATGCGTTGATGTGTCTCAGAGCCCTTGACGCTGTAGTCCCATGTGGTGTATGCTTCCGGAAACGTGTGACCAAAGCCTCTGATATCTTTGATAACTTCCTTAGGGTCATTCTCTTTGCGTATGAAGAAGACAGTCTTCCCAACGACCTCGACGTCGAACCGGAAAGCTTTGTTGATACCACGAGCGAAGCGTAGGAGGTTGCCGAGGGTGCTTCCACATGCGAATAGATCGACATCCGCGGCATCGAATTCAGGGTTGGTCTCCATGATGGCATGCACAACGGGTGCCATTGGGAAGTCGGGATACTTCGCAGCGTTAGGGTCACGGAAGTATTGCCCGTCGTCTTCCTTTAAGCGTTGTGGCGTAAGAAGTGGTGTCCACTGAGGAGGTTTACCTGGAGCTGTTAGCCCGACCTGGTATAAACGGATGAAGTCTTACCAGGAACGACGATGGTAGGCACTTCGTCGCTGAGCCAGTTGTACGATGCGACGTACTGGCAGTCAGATATTTCTGCCACGTCGATTGGTTTCAAGCTCAGATTCGAGCTGCGAAGTTCTTTCACCAGGCCTCCAAGCGGATGCCTCTCAAGATCAGGCCTCGTCTGCTCCCTGTTCTTCACGAAGTACGGAACTCTTCCGCCGCGGCCTCGCCCTCTCCGGGGAGCAAAGCCGCCTCTGCTGCTACCTGAGATTGAAGCCATGAAAGATGTTACAATACTGTACTGACTAACTTCAAGGGAAGAAGAGTGCAAGGCTGAGTTGTGCGCTGGACAGAAGGCGATACGCCGACTTCAAGTAGGAGATGATGCCTAGACGAGGCTGAGTTTGTGTGGGGTTATTTGCTGAACATGCAGGTCGCACAATGCATGTCTGGTAGGCCTCAATTCGTCTAGAAGCCACCAGAGCATGCAGGCAGACGAAACCTGATGCTTCGCCGCATAGAGAACTGCGACTGTCTGCCAATCATTCGCACAGCCCGCTATCAGAGAATCATCGCGCAGGAGCTGGGATCCGGTGTGGCCTTCCTCTAGCCCATCTCGAGAGCTCAAAAGACCGGAAGATCCCCATGGCAGAGTGACGGATCATCAGCAGACTTTTGCTTTGATCAACCTTTTCTTAACGGTTGATTCTTTACACGATACAAACCTCAGGCATGGCGGACCAGGAAGCAGCAGCGAAGCGAGCCGTGGGGTTGACGAAGCTCTTCAACGCTAACATCCACGGCCATCGCGATATCAAGACGGCAGGTGATGGCAATCGATTTCTGGAGGCGCTGTGTGCTCAGGAGGATGTGTCGAAGTGTGTCGAGAGTCTGATCGCATCTTCGGCAGGGTTAGCGCGTCTCCACCGCGCCTTCCGTTTCAGCAGCGACAGCGCCTTCGTCAACGGCTTGGCAACCCGCACCCTCACCCGTCTTGCCGAGCCTTCCCTCAAGCAGCTTTACGGTGGCCAGTTTCTGCAGCGCGTCCTCGAACAAATTGTCCAACCTCCTACATTCTGGAATACACTCGTCGAGGCGCATGATGCTCGCGTCCTGTCCAGCGATGGCACCCGCGCCTTCGCCTGGCTACTGCTCGAGCTGTTGTACTCTCGCTCCGAGGACATCCCAGACGTGCGAGACGTTGCACAGCGCATCACCAGTAATGCATCCTTCATCAATGCAGACTCCTTGGATGTTCGCAGCATAGGCCACAAGATCAAGCACGTATTAGACAGCACATCCGATGAGTCCGCCGATGGCCCAGGCGGGCGACACGACAACGACTTTGCTCAAATCCACAAGATCAAACTCCTACCCACGCCAGACGAATTCGCGTCTTCTGACCAGCCCTTCTACAGACGCGCGGATTCCATTGCATCTGCTGCCCCGGAGAGCCGCGGACTAACCCATGTTGACAACCAGTTTCGCCTGCTCCGTGAGGATCTTCTAGGTGAACTGCGTAACGATTTCCAAATCGCTCGTGGCCAGAAGAAAGGACGACGAAAGGTCGTACTTGAGCATCTGAAGTATGCCGGTATTGACTGCGGAACGCAGACGAAACGGAAGCCTTGCTCGCTACAGCTTTTTTGTCCGGACGATGTTCCCCAGCTGCGCAGCGTCAAGGGCGTGAACAACCGTAAGAAGCATCTTGCCGACAACAAAAATGTCCTAAAGCATCAATCCCTCGGATGCCTCATTAGTAACGGCAGCATTGTCGCATTCGCAACTGTGGATCGTGATGAAGACCTCCTTGCTCAGGAACCTGCTGTTGTCGAGCTGCGAGTGGCCGATGCTACTTCATTTGGAAAAGTGCTGATGGCATGCAAGCTTGCAGCGGATCTCTGCTTTGTGCAAGTAGATACTGCTGTGTTTGCATATGAGCCTATCCTTAAATGTCTTCAGTCCCTGACCGAGTTGCCACTAGAGGACCAGCTCCTCAGTCTAACTCCGAATTCCTCCGAGACAGTCTCTGGTATCCAGCCGACCAAAACCATCAACGACATTCGCGACCATCGGGAAGAAGACCTCCAAGACATCATCGGGAGTCCTCATCCGATCAAACTCGATCAAGCCCAAGCGGACTCGCTGCTCACAGGCCTACTGAAGAGAGTCAGCCTTATTCAAGGCCCACCGGGTACTGGCAAAAGCTTCATTGGAGCTCTCATCGCAAAGATACTACACGATCGTACAGACGAGACGATGCTCATTCTCACTTACACAAACCATGCTCTGGATCAATTCCTTGAAGACATCCAAAAGGCCGGCATCCCAGCTGATTCGATCGTGCGGCTGGGTTCAAAGTCGAATGCCAACACTCGTGCACTCACCATCAGAGAACAGCCAAACAACTATAAGATGACCAGCCAAACATGGTCCATGATCGAAGACCAAAAGGTAAAAGCGGAGTCTTATCATGACGCACTAGTCAAGCGGATGTCGTCATTTGCTTCTACCCTACTCAGCGAACAGCTGCTTCTCGACTTCCTAGAGCTCTCTGATGATTCAGAATACTTCGATGCGTTTGTTGTGCCCACCAACGAAGACGGCATGACGGTAATGGGGAAAAAGAACAAAAGCATTAACAAGTACTATCTAGTCAGGAGATGGATTAAGGGTGAAGACGCGGGTGTCTTTTCAGATCAAGCAATGCAAACCTATCCCCACATTTGGAGCGTTCCGCGGCAAATTCGCGCTGAACTTCACGCGCAGTGGAACAAGACGATCTTTGAAGAACGAGTCACCGAAATCAGCACGCTCGCCGACAAGTACAACAAGTGTCGTGCCCAGATCGAGCGATTGTACCGTGAAAAGACCTTCCACGTACTTGGTCAGAAACGCATCATAGGGTGTACTACCACGGCAGCTGCCATGTACACCGATGAGATTCGCAAGACTTCGCCTGGCATCATCTTGGTGGAAGAAGCTGGAGAAATTCTGGAGAGTCACATACTTACAGCCCTGACTCCGGCTACGAAGCAGCTCATCCTGATCGGCGATCACAAGCAGTTACGACCTAAAGTCAACAACTATGCCCTGACCGTAGAAAAAGGGGACGGGTACGACCTCAACGTCTCCCTTTTCGAACGCCTCGTACTCAGTGGAGTTCCACATACTACCCTCAGCAAGCAGCATCGTATGCGCCCCGAGATCTCGTCCCTTGTCAGATCACTCACCTATCCTGAATTGGAAGATGCTGAGAAGACTCGAGGTCGTCCGGATCTGCGCGGGTTCCAAAGCAACGTCATATTCGTGTCACATTCGCGTCCTGAGCTCAACGCAGTCAGGATTGCCGACAGCCGTGATGGTGGGGCCAATTCTAGTAAGGAGAATGTGTACGAGGCCGACATGGTTTTGAAGTGCGTACGATACCTTGGTCAGCAGGGCTATGGGACGGAAGACATTGTGGTACTGACGCCTTATCTGGGTCAGCTGTACCTACTGGTGAACACTCTTTCCAAGGAAAACGATCCTATATTGAACGATTTGGATTCTTACGAGCTGATTCGAGCGGGTCTGGTCACCCCTGCTGGCGCAAACATATCTAAACGCAAGCTTCGCATATCAACCATTGACAACTACCAAGGAGAAGAGAGCGATATCGTCATTGCATGTCTCACACGCAGTAACGATGCTGGAGATATTGGTTTCATGTCGTCTCCTCAGCGCGTCAACGTGTTGCTATCGCGAGCGCGAAACGCTCTGCTTATGATCGGCAATGCAAACACTTTCATGAACAGTCGAAAAGGCAAGGAAACATGGATACCGCTTATGGACCAGTTGAAGCGAGATGGCCACGTTTACGATGGCTTTCCTGTCAAATGCGAGCAGCATCCCGAAAAGACTGCACTACTAACTGAGAAAGAGCACTTCGATACGGTATGCCCTGACGGCGGCTGCGCTGAGCCATGTGGCAAACTACTCAACTGTGGTATCCACACCTGTCCCCACCGATGCCACCTATTGCAGGATCACTCGCGAATGGATTGCAATGCCATCATTTCTTCAACCTGTCCTAGCAATCATAAGATCACAAGAAAGTGTCACAACAAGGCTGCGGCACATTGCCGGAAATGTGAAGCTGAAGTGCGAGCACGAGAAAAGAAGCTTCAACGAGATCATAAGCTAGACGAAGAGCGGCAGGCTAAACAAAGCGCATACGCAGCACGACTCGTCGAGATTGAGGAAGAGATTGAGCACCAGAAGCGCATTCTGAAAGAGCAGGTCGAGGAGCGAGACCGCCAGCACGTGTTTGAGCAAAAGAAGCAAGACCTTCACAACCTGAAGGAGAAGGTCAAAGGTGCTAAAAAGCCATCAGTTCCAGCATCTTCAACATTCAAGACTACGGCGACGCCATCGAATGAGACTCCAGGACAACAAGGCCAGTCCGCAGCACCGAACACGACGCAGGCTCACCAAGATGAGACTACAGCCAAGACGAGACCTGCCTCGTCAGATCAGGATCGGGACCAGCCTGATTGGGACAAGAGCGAGGCCAGAGATGACTGGGAGTGGCAGAAGAAATACGAGGGCGCGGAAAATGAAGCCCTCGACTCTCTGGTATCTATGATAGGCCTAGAATCAGTCAAGCAGCAATTTCTCGCGATCAAGGCCAAAGTTGACACGGTCGTGCGCCAAAACGTGTCGCTCAAAGGAGAGCGCTTCGGCGCGGCCTTGCTAGGCAATCCCGGAACAGGAAAAACGACCGTGGCTAGGTACTATGCTCAATTTCTGGTTCAGGTAGGAGCTCTTCCTGGTGACCATTTCATTGAGAGCTCCGGTTCGGCCCTTGCAAATGATGGTGTATCCGCCTGCAAAGCTCACGTCGATAAGATACTTGAGGAAGGCGGTGGTGTGTTTTTTATCGACGAAGCGTATCAACTGGTATCTGGAAATAGTCCGGGCGGCAAAGCCGTGCTGGACTACCTGCTTGCTGAAATCGAGAATCTGACCGGCAAAGTCGTCTTTGTGCTTGCAGGCTACCACAAGCAGATGGAAGCCTTCTTCGCTCACAACCCTGGCATCCCGAGCCGCATACCAATTCGAATGGAGTTCCAGGACTATGAAGACCGCGAGTTGCAACAAATCTTCTGCCAGTACATCAACAAGAAGTATGGTGGGCACATGAAGATTGAAGACGGGATGAATGGTCTCTACGCTCGCATCGTCGCGCGGCGCATCGGTCGTGGTCGGGGTCGCGATGGCTTCGGCAACGCGCGCGAAGTCCAGAATAGGATCGCACAGGTTACCGAGCGCCAAGCCAAAAGACTGCGTAAAGAAAGACGGGCTCGCATGATGCCAGATGACCACAAACTCACCAAGGAGGACTTGATAGGCCCAGAGCCTTCGTCGGTGCTCAAGAACAACACGGCGTGGTCAAAGCTACAGAAGCTTACTGGCCTAAGGTCGGTCAAGGAGTCAGTACAAGTCCTTCTTGACGGCATACAAACCAACTACCAGCTCGAACTGCTTGAGAAGCCTATCATCCAATATTCGCTGAACCGCTGCTTCATCGGCTCTCCGGGAACAGGGAAGACCACTGTAGCCAAGCTCTACGGACGCATTTTGGCTGACATCGGGCTTCTTTCCAACGGTGAAGTGGTTGTCAAAAACCCGGCGGATTTTGTCGGCAGTGTTTTAGGAGGCTCAGAAGCCAACACGAAAGCCATCCTGGCGTCCACTGTCGGCAAAGTTCTAATCATCGATGAGGCTTACATGCTAGCTAGCGGTTCTGCTGGTGATCCGTACAAAGCCGCAGTCATCGACACCATCGTTGCCGAAGTTCAAAGTACAGCAGGCGAAGATCGATGCGTGCTACTACTAGGCTACAAGGATCAGATGGAAGAGATGTTTCGAGATGTCAACCCTGGCCTCGCTAGGCGATTTCCACTGGAGTCTGCCTTTGTCTTTGAAGACTTCAACGACGCAGAGATCCGTCAAATCTTTGACTTCAAGCTCAAAGGGATTGGGTTCGATGCGACAGACCAAGCCAAGAAGGTAAGAAGCAATTCGAGGTAGTATTCACATCTGCTAACGAATTTCTTATCAGGTCGCTATGGAAGTTATACAACGCGCGCGTAACCGTCCAAACTTTGGCAATGCAGGCGAAGTTGACATTCTCTTGGACCGTGCGAAGGCATTACACCAAAAGCACAAAACTTCTGGCAAAGTCAAGCAGTTTGGCAAGTTCGAAGCTATCGACTTTGATCCAGATTTTGATCGTGGAGCGCGTGCGACCACTGAGTTATCAGCTCTATTCCAAGACGTCGTAGGATGCGAGGATCTCATCAGACAATTCCATGGCTATCAATCCACAGCCGCCAACATGAAAGCTCTCGAGATGGACCCTCGAGAGCAGCTACCTTTTAACTTTTTGTTCAAGGGACCGCCAGGTACAGGCAAAACTACCACGGCTGCAAAGATGGGCAAGATCTTCTACGACATGGGCTTTCTCAGCCAGGCGAAAGTGGAAGAATGTTCCGCTACCGATCTGATCGGACAGTATGTGGGCCAGACTGGGCCGAAGGTGCAGAAGCTCATGGAGAAGGCTCTGGGCAAAGTTCTCTTCATTGATGAAGCCTACCGCCTTGGAGAGGGCGGATTCTCCACTGAGGCGATGGATGAGCTCGTCGACTGCCTCACCAAGCCCAAGTTTGCGCAGAAGCTCGTGGTCGTCCTGGCCGGGTACGACAAGGACATCGATCGACTGATGAACATGAACCCCGGCCTTACTAGTCGCTTCCCCGAAACGGTCATGTTCAAGCATTTCGAACCGGAGACATGTCTGGAGCTTCTTGTCAAAGTATTTTCTGATATGCAGAAGAAGGCGCCACTCAATTTCTCAGTCGTTGACCCGCCATCGGATCAGTTGCGACAACAAATACTGCAGCTCTTTGCTGAGTTGTCAGTACAAGAGTCGTGGGGCAACGCTCGCGATGTCAAATCGCTTGCTAAGAGCATGTTTCAAGCACTTATCGCTACGGCTGTGCCTCCTATCACTAGTCTTGTACTTACGGAGACAGTCGTCCTCCAGAGCATGAAAAAGATGCTGGACGAGCGTTCACGACGAAATGCCGCTGTAGGTACAACCCGATTTGACAAGCCAATGCCTACACGCCCAATGGCACCACCACAGTCGCAGAATCCCGCGCCACCGACTGCGTTTAGCTCAAACATCGCGACGGATACAGCGCCGCCACCAACGGCGACCACTATAGACACGCAAGAAGACGACCCAAAACCAACCGAGAAGAAGCCTGAGCTCGCAGCAGAGCCTGAAGACCCCCTCGCCTCCATCTTCAAAGCCAAGCGCGACCCAGGCGTTTCCGACGAAGCATGGGAGCAACTCGAGCGCGACAAGCACGCCATGGTCGCCAAAGAGCGCGAGTACCGCAAACTCCAAGAAGAGAAGCGCCAGGAACTAGAGCGCATCAAAGAGTTCATCCGCGCCGAGAAGGCCGCTGCCGATGACAAGGAGCGACGTATCCACGAGCAAGCGCGCATAGCAGCTGAACTGGAAAGGCGACGTCGCGACGAAGAGTTGGCCGCTATTGAGCGCGAGCGACAGAAGGAGATGGAGAGACAGAAGAAGTTGCGTTTTTTGGGACTGTGTCCAATGGGTTTCGTTTGGATCAAGAGTTCGGGTGGGTATAGCTGTGCAGGTGGAGCTCATTGGCTGTCTGATGCTCAGATTGATGATTACTGTCGCTGAGGAAGAGAGGAAAAGAGTAGGTGGATCGTGGAAAAGAGGTAGTGGAGCGTACAAGGATAACTCGTGATTAAGAAGTTGTGCGTAAGTAGCAAGCCTGCGCAATCAATCAATCAATCAATGAATCATACCAAACGAACCCATCACCTCACCATCAATTTTTGTCTCTTCAGAAACAAGCAGTAAACAATACCGCATACACCAATCCCTCATTCAAATCCACGCTACCTAATCATAAAAGCCCAGAATCTTATTCGCGCGATCCAAAATAACTCTCTCACCCGTTCCCAAACCCTCCGCATCACTATCCCACTCCTGCAGACCCATAGCCCGACACCCCTCATCACCAACCAACTTCTGCATATCTTCAGCCTTGACACGCCCCACATGTTCGCTTTCACCGACACCACCGCCAAAGTCCGGGCTGGGGGTTCCATTGACGAAATTGTGGCGCTGGCGAACAAGGTAGTTTGCGTTATCTTCCGTCATGGGGCAAGCGGGGATATACAGGACGCTTGCGTCGGAGGTGCCGGCGTGAGTCTTGTCTACGCTGTGTATGGTGTCGCAGTGCCATGCGACGTAGTCACCAGGTCTGACGGTGGGGACGTGAATCATTGATTTCTGGAGGTGGAGATGCGGATGGAGGAGGTGCGATAGTTCCTGGCCACGGCCTGGTGTTGCGCCGTGTACCCAAGCATTCTGTGTCGTATCCATGGCCCAGTTATCCGGTGCGAGGAAGTCCGCTGAGGTGGTGATGGCTTCGGAAGTTGTTTGCGCGCCGGGGGTGACGCCGCGTTTGGGGGAGAAGAAGGGTCGGAGGAGGTAGTATGCGGTTGCTTTTGCTAGGAGCGGGTTGACGAGGAGTGTGCCTTGGTATGGCCCGGTTGTGGAGAGCGAGAGCCAGCCTTGGAACATGCGGAATGCGCTACTTGCTCCTACGCCTTGATGGAGGTCCGAGACGACGGGGAGGCGACAGCTGGCTTCCCAGGGGTCGAAGTCTTCCCATCGTCCTTTCCATATAGAATCGTATACTTTTCCCAGTCCGTATCCTTCTTCGTCCCAGCGTTCCACGCTACCACCATCGACGTGTGGTCCCAATGCGAATTTGGCGTCACCGGGTAGGCGCATGCGCAAACGGTCTGCGTAGCTAATTGGGTGTTTGGTAGACAGCGGGACGTGTGGGTTGAGGCTGTGCCAGTGTGACATGAGGAAGCGGTGCGTCTTGAGGAGGTTTGGATTGCCGCGTGCGAGTAGTTGGGTGCGCGACCAATACAGTTCGAAGACTTGAGGGTTATCGGCAGGGAAAGCTTAAGGTCGTCAGCCGGAATCATGTCTCCAGTAGGTGCATAGACGTACCCTTTGTCTGAGGATTTTGGCGAATGTACTCTCTCAGATCCTCCTTCCATTGCAGCGCTTCCTGCTCGGGTACTACATTACGTATGACGGCGACACCTCTCTTCCGAAGCTCGCTGCTGAACAACTCTGGCGCATTGTCGATATCCTTGAAATCGATCTCTGGAATGACTTGGCTGCCGCGCTCGATAATCAGCGGTATCTCGTCGCGGAGATGCCGAAGGAGGCGTTCCCAAGACTCCCGTACTTCGCTTTCGTGGCCCCGGATCAGACGGCTTTTGAGGTCAGCATATTCGGACCCCAGAGGCTTGAATTCCTGTCCCGAGAGCGATGCGAAAGCGTCGGATATGTCACCTGCGCGCTTTTGGGCTTGTGTCGCGACTGTGCGCAGTTGTGTTGCGGCGCGTCTCGTCGGAGATCGGATGGTTCGAAGCGCGGAGAGCATCGCGGAAATTCGTCTGGTAATTATTCGGTTGCCTCAATGCTGAAGCATAATTTTCTTCATCCCCAACACCCACTCATTATATACGGTTGCTTGCGCCAGGGTTGTACCAGGCTTCAGTGTGGTTCCGACAGAGTATTGAAGCTCAAGCTGTCGAGAGAAGATACTGTACACTCGGAAGCTCTTCCCAATCGGGTATAGCGCCGCCCGTGAGCTCTTCCAACCCACCATCCTCGCAACTACCACTACATCTAGAGCATCGTTCCCGCCGACCCCATCTTGGATCGTCGTCAGATCTTGGACTCACGAATGAGAAGATGCGGAACATGCTGTTCGGCGGGACATGCTAGATGATAGTGGGCGAAAGGGAAATGGCCGCTTCAACTTGCCCAATACCCCGCCATGCCACTCCTCCAAGCATCCCGAGGTCACCTCAGCCCAAGATGACTTGCGCGCCACGCCTTGCAGGTTAATAAGCAGGCTGAATCGGCGGCCCGTAGTCCCATTGACCGCCCTGGTTACCGTGAACCCTTGCGGGCAGAATTGACGTAAAAGTATAGCTTCGTCATGTGGGATGTAGCTATAGCACTCAAGTGATTGTGACTATGAGTGGGGTCGGTGGTCGAAGGAGCCATTGAGGGCACGGAGAAATGGACTACAGCCCGCTTGAGCTCGACGGAGCCCTACCAAGTTCCTCATATGTCTTACTGCGCGTCTCTTAAGGTCTTGTCGACGCGTGAGTACGGTTACGGCGGGACGTTCTCCGCAGCCGTCACTGTGTCCACGTATATGAAGTATGGGTGTCCCGTTGCTGCGGGTTGCATTCTGACTCTCTAGATTGTCAGCTTAAGCATCTCTGACATTAGACTGCGTAACTACGAATCAATCATGTCGCAGTCGTACCTGCCGAAAGGTTTCCTGTGGGGATTTGCAACAGCAAGGTTCGTCTGACCCAGGACCATGTCCGCTTCCAGTGTACCCCGCCACGATATATGGTTTGGAGGCCGCGTTGTTGTCACGTACTGAGTTTCCGAACCTGCAGTTACCAAATCGAAGGCGCACCGCATGAAGATGGCCGCGCCGATTCTATTTGGGACACTTTCTGCCGCATCCCGGGCAAGATTGCTGGCGGAGATTCCGGAGATGTGGCTTGCGATTCCTATCACCGCATTGACGAGGACATTGCTCTCTTGAAGGATCTCGGCGCAAAATCGTACCGTTTTTCCCTCTCGTGGTCCCGCATCATACCGCTCGGAGGCCGCGACGACCCTGTCAACGAGAAGGGTCTGCAGTATTACATCAAATTGGTCGACGAGCTCCGTGCCGCAGGCATCGAGCCGATGATAACGCTGTTTCATTGGGATCTCCCCGATAGCCTCCACAAGCGATATGGGGGCATGCTGAACAAGGACGAGTTCGTGAAGGATTACGAGAACTACGCTAGGGTGTGTTTCAAGGCTTTCGGTTCGAAGGTAAAATATTGGATCACCTTCAACGAGCCCTGGTGCAGCTCCATTCTCGGGTACGGCACCGGCCTTTTTGCTCCCGGTCGTTGCAGTGACCGGAGCAAGAGCGCAGAGGGTGACAGCTCGAGGGAGCCGTGGATCGTCGGACACTCGCTCCTCATTGCTCATGGTGCGGCAGTCAAGGCTTACCGTGACGACTTCAAGGCCAAGGATGGAGGCCAGATTGGGATTACGCTCAATGGTAAGTGACCAGTACGTGGCTCGCGTATAGCTGTGGATACCACGCATATCGAGCCCGTGCAACGGTGTCCAACTCAGCCTCACTATCTGAGCATGAATATCAGAGCTGATATATCGTGTAGGCGACTGGACGGAACCATGGGATCCAGAGGATCCGAAAGATCGTGAAGCCTGCGACCGAAAGATCGAATTTGCCATCTGCTGGTTTGGCGACCCAGTGTACTTTGGCAAGTACCCAGACTCAATGCGCAAGCAACTCGGCGATCGCCTACCCGAGTTCACACCCGAAGAGGCGGCTCTGGTCAAAGGAAGCAATGACTTCTACGGCATGAACCACTACTGCGCCAATTACATTAGACACAAGGACACGGAGCCAGAGCCCGAAGACCACGTTGGCAATCTGGACATTCTTTACCAGAACAAGAAGGGCGAATGGATTGGCCCAGAGACACAATCCGTCTGGCTAAGGCCGATGCCGTTGGGTTTCAGAAAACTAATCAAGTGGCTCAGTGATAGGTACGGCGGCCCAACCTTCTACGTGACAGAGAACGGTACGAGTCTCAAGGGGGAGAACGATCTTCCTCTGGAGAAGCTGCTGGACGACGAGTTCCGCTGCGAATACTTCAGGGGATACATTGGGGCATTGGCTGACGCTCATACCTTGGACGGTGTCGACGTCAGGGGCTACTCAGCGTGGAGTCTGATGGAGTGAGTAATACCGTTTCTTCAACATTTCTTAGAGTACGCCCTGCATCCCCACTTCTCATATGGAAGTTTCCTTCCTGTTCCAATGAGGGGTGGAGGCTTTAATGTCCGCATTACGGATGCGCGTTCCCTCCCGGGGAGACCGTTCTTCTCTCCTAGCTTCAAACACTGAGGTCTTGGTCCTGCGGACACGGTGAAAAAAAAGCGTCATGGCACTGACTTGGTGTACCTGCAGCAACTTCGAGTGGGCCGAAGGCTACACGACACGTTTCGGCGTCACCTACGTCGACTACAAGGGCGGGCAGAAGCGATACCCTAAGAAGAGCGCGCGCGAAATCTCGAAGATTTTCGACAAGTACATCAAAAAGGAGTAGGTTGCTGTTGACGAGAGATGTGGCGTATGACGGTGAGAGGACGGATATGCACGCTATCGAGTCAACGTCGAAGTGGGCCAAGGATTGCAGACAGGGCCTTCTAGCAATTTTCTAGCGTCATGTAGGTGTATGGCGAACGGTGGATGTGGGACAATGTGGGACAATGTGGCAGAGATGCTATGATGGACTGCGCTTGCAAAGTACCAGGTGTGGAAACATATGCGACCCTCTCTTTTTTTCTTAGATGAATATCGGAGTCCTTGCATCTCTAGATGCCATCTTAGATCCGGAGCATTGCGCCATCTTAGGCTCCGAGTGGTAACAATCACTGGGATGATGGCTGTGTATCTCCCGTGTTAGCGTCGCAATGTTGATTCCGACGTTTGCACG
>JAESFQ010000335.1_pt1 | contig 16982 bp, 21 predicted proteins | sample 9269431 | NCBI WGS metagenome assembly JAESFQ01 (sample SAMN14502588, study PRJNA617103) | algae metagenome | isolation source: Plectolyngbya sp. WJT66-NPBG17 and co-occurring heterotrophs from well... | place: USA: Mojave Desert, Joshua Tree National Park, California | collected 2006-08-06
TTGTAACAATGTCGTACTGGCATAATTCGTTAGAAGGATGCAGGCCTATTCAATCACGCTTTGAAAGAGGATGAAATGCTGATGTTATAGCGCCATGAAAATATCAATAGCTATACTAGGAAAACATCAACATTGACAGATGCTGTAGATTATTCGAAAAAGGCAATTACCAGGGTGCTGACATTTTGTTCACGTTTCCAAAAAAAAATAGTCTTACTATTCCACCACAATGACAGCATCGACTTTACCTGCATCAGATGCAGATTGAGAATCAGAATCAGAACCAGAATGAGGATCAAAGTCAGAATCAAGGATTCGAACATCGTCCTCGGGGTGGAGACAATCCCACTCTCGAATCACGCTTCGCGCCTCATCATGCTCCCAAAACCCAGGCATGCCCTTCTTTAATATGTAAAACATACGTCTAGCGAGCATTGCCTCAGGCGCGAAGGCATACATCTTATACTTTTCCGACGCATTATCAAGGAACACTTGCTTCAACTTCTTGTCCTCATCCGTAACGGGCTCACAGTTCGCCATACTCTCTTCATCCTCTCTGTCGCTATCCATATCCTCAGGTGTCCAGAGCCAGAACGGCGCTCTATAGGCCATAAACTCCGGAGCGATGATGGCTGAATCCCAGTCGATAACACCTGTGATCGTCACCTCAGTCTCACTTCGTACTTCCGCTAGGAGGTTGTAAGGCTTGAGATCGCAATGAACGAGTACGCATGGCCCATGGAGGAAGCCGCGAATTTCCAGAGCTTTGGAAATTGATGCGAAGCTCAGCCAGATATGGTCGAAACATACTCCTTGGGCTGCATCATATGCACGCCACTGCTCGCATCGCTCGAGGAGGTAATCCAAAGGCTTACAGGTCAAGGCCGGCTTAGATTCCGGCTGATCATCGTGGGCTGCCATATAGAATGTATCGACGCTGATTGGGGAATTTGGAGAGCGGGCCAAGTTTTGGAACGATATATCGCCGACCGGGCCTTCTACTGAAGCAATGAGGGGAGCAAGACCGGTGATATGCTTGGCAACGCATTGCTTTTGCTGTGTGTTAAGGTGATCCCACAGATTCAATGAGAGGTTACCGCCAGGGAGACGCGTTTGGATCATATACGGTCGTTCGAAAATATTCGTAGTGGTAAGATCATAGCTCGCGACCTTGGGAATCGGCAAAGTTAGCCGTGAACCAACCGTCTTTAAAACTGATACCTCGTGCTTCATGCTGTTGGCCATTTCGTCGACAGCATTCTCGCCCCCGTACTGCATCCGCGGAATACGCACGATGTACGGCTCGAGTTGTGCCGTCGCCTTCTTCTTGCGCGCACCCAGGCAGCGGTACAAGAACCAGCCCCAGCTAAACTTCGTAGGCTTTGGTGAAATTGTAACGCCAATGACCCGGTTGTAGGAGCCACCCTTCATCTCATGAATTGCGATATCTCGCTGATTTCTTCGGAATAGTTTCGCGGCTAATTCGGCGACGTTGTGCTGGACCGTCTCGAACGGCTCCTGGTTGTAAAGAATCGTGGGCACTATTGAGACTGCATCTTCTACTGATTCGTTGCGCCTCTGATCAACGCTGATATCTGGTGTATGTCCTTGTTGCATCCCCATCTCACTGACGGAGGCATCTGCATAAGGTGGTGCATCAACAATGTGTACGGGCGAAACCACAGGTGTGGGAGCACGAGAAGACATAGTAACGTCGTCGTCGAGAGGTATAAAGAGTGGTTGTAGCGTGGACCGAAAGGCTTTTTAATGTTGTTAGGGTGCATTGTTATACCATAGCTCTTTGTTTGCTTAGTGCTAGGTCTTATTGGCGCACAGGGTCGTTTCCTTGGGGTCCGCCATTGCGCACGCGGTGTGAATGCTCACAATAATCCACTGTCTTGACTTGAAGTCTCATATTGCTACAATGCATCTCATAAAATTCACGTACATAATCTTCCTTGAAACGGCGCAACATTTGCGGACCTGGTTAATAACTCCACTTGTGAAGATATAATCCCCGAAGAACGCCGACACGCCCTGAGATTTTACATGCACTAGCACCATGGGTAAAGGCGGCACTTTAAAGACTAAACACCACTGCCCTGGCAAGTCAGGCTGGGTTGGCGAGGAAAGCCCTGGCGGCTGCGATGAAATTAAAAGAGGTGGGCTAATCTACTGCACGAAGCACCAGATGCCGTGCCGTCAGGGATGCAAGAACAAACATCATCTCAAGAACCAGGCTGGCTGTCTAGAATGCGAGGGAAGATGGCTGGCTGAGGCCAGGATGGACAGGCGAGCAAAAGAAAACCACAAGAAGATTGAAAATGGTAAAGGAGATGAGACTTTCTGGAATTCAGGCCTGGATAGGAAGAGACAGAAGAAGTAAATTGACCAAGGCAGAAATGGACTGATAAGCGAAAGGAAGACGGGTGGGCTAACGATGCACGTTACGGGAAATGATGACAAAGTTTGGTATTACAGAAGAGCTCTTCTATGATGCTATTCTCAACGTACCAGAGCCGCTGTAGATTGAACTAATCGACAAGTAGGATATCTCTTTCTTCACTATATGTCTCGTCCTGACATTTAATGTCCGCTCCACGTTTCGTGGGAATGATGGAGCTTGTACGCTCTTCATCCAGTGGTGTGTAATCGAAGCGCGACGGATGATGACCTTGCTAGAGAAGACCAAGGTCATAACTGTTGTGTTTGTCCCAATCCGTGCGTACTTTTAGTGGAAGGCTGAGTGTAATAAAGAAGAGCTTGGGCATGTAGCGGACTTGGTGATGTCGCTCAACGTATTACTTATTTAAGCATTTTTGGCTCTGAATGTCGCTCAACGTGTTACACGTCTCCCCCGAGACATGTTATTGCCATGTCCAGTTCGCGGACCTTTGTACCGCTATCAGTTAATTAGCCCATATCGGGAAGTGATAAGAGGTGTGGTCCGAGTCCCAGGCGACGCGGTGCCGAACCGTGGTGGAGTAGGATGGTACTACAAGTTGTGTCGCTCGCACCCTACGCCACAAGCGTCGTAGTGCACGAGGTGCTCTTAGACGGTCTCAAGAACCAAGGCAGGAAGGTTTTCCACGTCGACCGAAGGACGCGCCTAATGGTTGGGAACCGCGCGCGCAAGATCGAGTTCAAACGCGTCCGCCCGCGCCCTCTCAAGACCTGAGTATTGTGTGAGCGCGCAAAAGCAAAGCAGGATACTGGCCATACAGTGTCGGCGCGGGGATATGTGCCATAGGATTCAGATTACGAGCATTGCTAGGATTGAGAGAGTGTGATGATAAGAGTTCCAATGTTACCTAGGTAGCTCAAAACCGGCCTGACATTTTGGCCAATCGACGCTCGCGCCAGCAAACGATCAGCCAATCAGAGTGAAGTCTGTGCAGACCAACCACAGACGTCATCGACTTCCTAACACAATGCCAGCGGAAAGATGCATGACGACGATGGTCACTACACGTTCTTCATCTCTTCATCCCTCAATACTCATCAAGGTAGACCTCGTCGTTGGGTTCCTCGTGGTCAAGTTTCGGAAAGAGCTCAACCACTTCACGAGCGTCACGCACAACAGTCACGTCGCGCTGAAGTCCTCGGCCTTGTCACTGTAATATTGTAGACGAGCCGAACTACCGTATCCTGATTATCTGAATTGTCCCTCAACTCCTATTCGGAGGGAAGCCTGAACAGGTGTGGGTCACCAAGTACCTAGGTCCTATGACAATGAAACGAGGTGCCATCGACTCGTTCTTCAAGCGTCCTGAGCCCAAGAAGCCCAAGTACGAAGCAAGTCCGCACAAGTCGAGCCATGCATCCTATCCTTTCGCCATTCCACATCTGCCGGCCCCATTCATGGAGCAGCTAGGATTCGCTCCAGCCGAGGAGGGCAAGCTCATGGACGACCAGTTGGATCTAGATCTCGTCTACTATAAACCCTACATACCAACAAGTATCGCGCCAGGAATGTTCGGGTTTCTTCGGCAGGAACTCCCGTTCTACCGCGTACAGTACAACATCACCCGCGGGGGAGCGCAAACACAGATCAATACTCCGCGATTCACAACCGTCTTTGGTGTTGACGACACATCCCGGTTCGCATCCGACGGCAGTATCGTAGACGCAAAGACGGGAAAGCCGATCGAAAAGACTCGCTACAAGTGCGCACCTCGCCCAATTCCACAGTGCTTGGACGAACTGAGGAAGGTGACGGAGGGCACGACTGGCGAGACGTTCAATTTCTGCCTGGTCAACTACTACGCCGACGGAAAAGACAGCATATCGTACCACTCCGACGATGAACGGTTCCTCGGTCCCAGCCCAGCAATTGCATCCTTCAGTCTCGGTGCAAAGCGCGACTTTCTGATGAAGCACAAGCCTATCCCACCCAAGGAGGGTGTTGTATCGGAAGAGCCAAAGGGCATCAAGCTCCCTCTAGGCGCAGGAGATATGGTCCTGATGCGTGGTAAGACGCAAGCGAACTGGCTTCACAGTATACCGAAGCGCGCGGGGCCCGAGGCGGGCAAGGGAAGGATCAACATCACTTTCAGGAAGGCGATGATCAAGGGTGGTACGGAGAATTACTACCAGTACAACGTTGGCACCGGTGGAGTGTATAAATGGAATGCGAAGTTGGAAAAGATGGTGTCATGGACGGCGGAAGCCGAGACAGAAGCGACTGGGAATGGTACTGCCAACGGCGCTGGACCAAGCCATGGAAGCTGATGGACGTAATAGCTTAGATTAGGAGTATGCATCTTGTTCATAGCCTCTGTTTCTATTCGTAATAGTTACGAGGGAGTTGAAACAAGCATATGGCCGTAGAATGTGCGTCTTGTTAGATGCTTTTGTTTCTCCCTAAATGAAGCTCTGTCCAATGACAAGTGTTCGAGATTGTGATATCCTACGTATGAGTTTAGTGGTGCAAGAAAATGCGAGCGGAGAATAGATTGAATGGGAAAGCTTGACGATGAGCTTGTTGTCAAAAAGCTTCACCCATGCAGGCTTAGCTCGCTGACAAAGGCTCGTAGCTCAGATGACTGCCGATTTGCTCCTGGTTGTTTCAATAAGATGCACGGTGAGCCCTACGTCGTACTTGGCTGCCCACTTTGCGTTGTAGCGGGTTCTTAAAGCGGCGCTGGCGGGCATGTGGCTTGAGCGTGGGCTAGTCTGACCAACCCCGCCTGGGGCAGGCGCAACCATGCGCAGTCCTGACATGTGGAAAAGAAGCATCCGATGGGGAAGACAGCCGAAGGCAAGCCCGTCGTCAAAAGCAAGGCTCATCTCACGGCTCGTCTCAAAGACGCTGCGTGGATCCATAAAGCCATATGGTTATGCGTGGCGGTACTATGATGGAGAATTGCAAGTCGCAAGCCATCTTGGCGGCGATGGGTGAGCGTCGTCGTCGGAGTTAATGGCCGCCTAATTCTCTCCATGTCTGCACCAGTTCCTTGACGGCAACACCACCACCTCCTCCTCGGACTTGTTCAGCCTTGTGGCTGCTGGGTCGCTGAAGCTAGCGCATATCGTCGACGCTGCAATTGAGCGGCCTTCGTTGTCAAAGGGTGCTATTGTGAGTTGGGCGCGTTGGGTGAGAGAGCTGGCGGTGCGTGCAAGCTTGTTTGAGAAGAGTACGCATCAGCGCATGGCTCCGTGGTGGTGCAGCTGCTGACAAAGAACTGTAGGAGTCAACGAGTTTCCGACATAACGCTGGACGACATCTCTCCTACCGCGAAGTCGATTGCCTGTTGCGTGAGCGGCATCTTCCCCTCAGCAAGACGAAGTGCTGCGTAAGCCGAATCTAGACGAAATCGCCCAACGACGAGCAACCTACATTACCAGACTGAGCATACATCTGTGCAATACAAGAGGCAGACCTGTAATCGAAGAGCGGAAAGCGTGCCGTACTGGGCGACAAACACTGGTTGGAAGGGCGGAAGCAATTCGCACACAAGTCAACACCAGGGCAGTGCAGCCATTTCAATCCCTCAGAGTCACACACTTGGCGCCTGGAGATAGCTCAGCTCCGGAAGATTTAAGACCGCACGAGGCCGCGATCGCACAACGGCACACGTTACGACCTTTGACACACTCCCCTCTGCAGCGGGCAGACTCGCCATCAACCGAATCTGCACGACACGATTCTGGACCACCAAGTACCCTCGTTCTGCGTCTCAGGCGACCAACAACGCGTGAGATTTCATCGTCCACCTGCAACGGATTTAGCGCTTAAGTCCGTATTCTCCGTTGTCCCAGTTCACATCAGCGGACGACTCAACCACCGTCATGCCACCAACTCCACCCTCAACTACTTCCTCTAGTGCAGGACAGTCGCCACCAGATCCGCAATTCAGAGTGGTACGCAAACGGAATCGCGTTCCCTTGTCATGTGGAGCATGCAGACATCGAAAGTAGGCAAACATCTCCAAAGGGACCGGACCATCGTCACATGCTGACATTTGTAGGCTAAAATGCAATCGAGGTCATCCCTGCGACAACTGTACCAAGCGCGGAGATACGGCATCATGTACATACGCTGCGCCAGGCAACCGCAAGAAGAGTTCAGCGAGCTCCGGCTCTGCAACAACGCCCGATGATATGCAAAACCGCATAGACCGCCTCGAGGGACTGGTTCTCTCCCTCATGACCAACGGAGCACAGAGCGCTGGCCCTGCCGCTGCTCAAGCAGCTATCGCAAACAGCCTCAGCAATGCTGGCCCGGATCAGCAATTTGACACGAGCCAAATGATCACTAGCATGAGCACCGGCGCGCCCGAGTCGATACCCGAGGAAGATGTGAACGACGAAAGCGAGATGGAAACGGTCACAAAGTCGATTGGAGTAATGAAGGTGCATAATAACCATACCGTATTTGCATCAGAAGCACATTGGTATGCAATCCTGGGTGAATTGTCCGAAGTCAAAAACTATTTCGCCGAACATAAGAAACAGTACGAAGATCAGCTCAAGCGGTACAAGGCAACACACGTTGAAGATCGACCGCCGGGCACATCTTTCCTCATGGGTGGACAGAAACCCACCTCCAAAGCTGAGATTCTATCGCGCTTCCCACCGAAGCCTACAGCTGATCTCCTTGTCTCGCGCTTCTTCAACACATACGATCCCGGCATTCACATCATACACGGCCCATCATTTCAGGAAGAATACGACAGGCATTGGGCACAACCAGAAGAGACGCCTGTCATATGGCTGGGAACAGTGTTTGCAATGATGTGCATTGCATTACAGTCGTACACACGAGCTGGCGACGAGCCTCCTGAGTACCACAATAAATCTTGGGAGATGTCGAGAGAATATGGCGACCTGACAGCGCAGTGTTTGATCATGGCCGATATCACACAGCCCATCACGGGCATGATGGAGACCTTGATCTTGCATGTCCATGCCGAGTATGCTCGTAGTCGAGACGCGGAAGTGGGTATACTGATAAGTACGGGTATTATTGTGCGACTAGCGATGCGAATGGGCTTGCATCGGGATCCAGGACCATATCCTGGCATACCTGTATTCCAAGGTGAGATGCGAAGACGCGTCTGGGCTGCGGTACGTTCATGTGATCTGTTATTCTCGGCCCAAGCTGGGTTACCGCCCATCGTGCGACCAAGAGATACCAACACTGAGATTCCGCGGAATATCTACGATGACGAACTTCACAAAGACATGAAGATACTGCCATCTTCAAGGCCGGAAACAGAAGCCACACCTACCCTTTTCCTCATCAATCGAACAAGACTTATCTACAAGCTCGGAGAAGCGGTAGAGTGCACAGATACCTTGACATGCTCTTCATATGACGAGGTTATGAAGCTTGATGCAGAGGCCAGGGAGCTGCATGACAACATTTCACCGCATCTCAAAATGAGAAGCATGGATGAAGCGGCACGCGACCCTTCTACTTTGATCATGCAGCGCTTCACTTTGGATCTTCTCTTCCTCAAGATCATATGTGTGCTACATCGAAAGTACTTGTCGTACGCGAGAGTGCAGTCGCGTTTCGCTTACTCCAGGAAAGCAGTCATCGAAGCCTCGATGATGCTTCTCAAGCACCAAGCGACTTTGCACAGGGAATGTCAGGCCGGAGGTCGGTTGCGGAACGTCAAATGGTTCATCTCATCGCTCACCACCGTCGACTTCCTTCTCGCTGCGATGATCGTGTCGTCCGATCTCTATCACACTGCCAGGGAAGCCCCGTCTCGCTCTCCACCATCATCAGACACTCTCGTGTGGAGTTCAGATCGGCGCGATGAGATGCTCGAAGCGATAGAGATAGCTGTAAGCATTTGGGACGGGCTCAAGGACCATTCCATGGAAGCATACAAAGCACACACAACACTCAGTGTCATGCTAGATCAGTTGAAGAAGAATCGGTCAGCAAGACAAGCTCCAGCCGGCTTCCAAGCAGCAGCTCCATCGGTATACCCTGCGATGGCCCCGATGGAGGATGCTAATGTTGCACCTGAACACTCAGCAGCAATGACGCTAGGGCTGCTGAGTACGGGCGGTATGCCACCTAGTGCTAACATGTTTGATCAACGATACCCAGCAGGCATGGCCAATCTGCTGAATGATCCTATGCCTCAGCCGTCAACAGGCTTGACACCGCAATATAATCAACCAACTAGCGGGCCATCTGGGTCGGAAAACGCACCAAGCCCGTTTTCAAATCTATTCGGGGCGAACCTTTTCCAGAATCTAGACCTCCCGCCAACAGACAACATCAATTGGGTATGCACTCACACCGGCTTCGTCGGTATCAGTCTGCTAACAAAACTAGGACGCCTGGGACTCATATATCCAAGGCCCAGGCATCGAATCGACCAACAACTTCTTCCCCATGGATCTTGGAAACATGCCAATGCAAACGGAGCAGAACGGAATGCCAGCCACGGGGCAGGCATCAAATCAGCAACCTGCCCAAGGGAGTCGGGCGAACATGTTTGGACAGGATGTCTACATGGGTGTAGGTACTTTCGACCAACAGTTGTCGTTTGGTTCTGATAGCTGACAGCAACAAGGCTGATACCAAAACGGGTTCTGGCGAAGGTTACTCCTTAGGTTTCATGCTACCCAAACAATCGGACTAGTGCTCCGCGCCCTCGTATTAGTTGCAGGATGCCGAATGAGCCCATGTATTTGTATTTTGAGCGTAGTTTATATCTGCATGGTCTTGATTTTTCGGAGGCCGAAGATTGCGGTGTTGCCAGATATCCCCAGTTGTTGGATTTACCAAAGGGAAGTATAGGCGGGGTGGAATGAGGCGCAGCAAGCCATGTGCCCCGCGATTGAAACATGGATGAACGAACTCAGCCCAGCCTCTGCGCTTGTTTCGAATAAGTCTTCTACGTATCTAGCTATTACTACTACTACTACTACTACTCTCTGGCCAACTTGTGTCTTCTGCGGTGTTTCGCGTTGTCTTTATCCACTTCGTGTCCGGATATAGATTCGACAAGCCCCATACCAAGCTTCAACCCCGGCCAGCTGCCGCGTTGCTGCCCCACTTCAACCGCTGGACCCTGGATCGCGGCCTCAGGACTGGTGAACGTCATCGCAGTCACAACTGCTTACGCACTTGCGGACATTTGTTCGGCCGTGAGGCTGCGAATAGTCGCCTCAGCCCTGGTCATACCCATAGCAACTGTGCCTCTTCCATCTTCGCCATCCCTCTGCCACGCAACGCCCATTTCCGCTCCCGTCCTTAGAGCCATCGAGGCTGAGAGCTACGCATATCCACACAGAATTCCAGCCAAGAGCCTATCGCACCAGAAACACCCAGATCGCAAACAGTCCGCGACGTGTTCAACATGGCAAACCCACCTACCATCTCCCCACCCATTCTCACAGCGACCGGTTTCCCAGCTCCCACCTCCACCGATCCCATCTCGCCCGTCTCCCAAGGCAGCACCTTTCCTCACAAGACTAGTCCAGCGGTGGTCACGCAAACTCCTCTCATTGATACAAACACGCCTGCGATAAACGATGCGCCAGTCGAATTGGACGGCGGCGCGATAACACCCGAGGAACTCAAGCGGCGTACAACAGGGGAAGCAGGTGGAGTGAGGGGCTCCCTGCGGTCGCCGGATGAAGAGGGCATTGATGCCGAGTTTCTGGGTGAGGGTGAAGATTTGGGGAGGGAGGCTAGGGAGGTACGTCGACACTTGTATGCTGAAACCGTGCGTGATGCGTAGAAGTCCTTCGTGGCAGCGTAGATGACGGGCAATATGGGTTGAGATCGTTAGGCTGACATGCTACCAGAAACGCGCGGCTATGCTGGCTTCGCGCTCGAAAGATCCCAGCGTTATCGTCGATGTACCGCAGGAGCCTACAGCTGAGGAGGTCGAGGCTGCAAGAAAAGCAGATGCGTTACTACCGCCAGGCATGAGGGGAAAGACGCCTGAGACTGGGTGAGGAACCACTCTTCAGGATACGTAGTGCCGGATATCTAGGTAGGCGATCGCTCGATTATGCGCAACAACGTGTTGTACATGGGAGTAACGAAAGACCGGAATTTACATGGATACGAGCGTATCTTTATTTAAACTTACAATTGCACCTCTGGTACACAGCTGCTGGTTTACTATATTCCTGGAGCAAGCGTCATCTCCCCACTTACGCCTTTTTCTTGACCATACCCTAATGCACTTTCGCACGTGCTCGTCTCCTCGAAATTGTCCATGTCAGATTCTCAATCTCCTCCTCTCTTCTTCCTACTCACACAGTCCGTTTTAAATTTCTCGTGCCTCTCAAAATGCACGGCAAATATTCTTACTTGCAGTCCGTACCCTTGTAAATGAACGTTCCATCAGAGTTCTCGCATCCACAAGTTCCATCCTTGGGACTCTTGATACATCCAGCACCATCTCCACTCTCCTTGCCCTTCACACCCGCCGCGTCCCAGAAGAACGTCCATGTACCTGCTTTGCTTTTCATCGCTGATCCTGGTGCGCAGTTGTATGCTTCGCAGGTTCCATACGGGTAGCCGTGGTTGCCGTCGTACTGGTGATCTTGAGTGAAAACTGCGAAGGTTTGATCGGCTGTGCGCGTGTTGTGACTGCACTCGGCGGCTTGGATGGCTTTGCTAGTCTTGACGGCTACGGCTAGGTTAGTTCTCGCTTTGGTGTGGATGTAGTGAGGTGGGAAGCATACATGCGCAGCCTGGGGCTGAAGGGTAGCTGCCGTTTGTGTTTGACGTCGCAGGGTCGAGTGTTGCAGTAATTACTGTTGCCAGCATGAAGACTGTAGCGACAGAGTAGTGGGTAAACATAGTCTTGAGGTAACTTCTGGGTAATGACTGAGTGAAGATGTAAGATGTGGTTGGGGAAGCAGCATTCGTCAACCACAGCGATCAAGCCTCTTATACAACCGCGAGACTACTTCCATGTCTTCCTACACACATCACGGTAATGTGTTTTCCCATTTATATGAGAAGGATGGACTGCTCCACATCTACGTACCACAAATTACGCGGTTTCCGGAGATTTGCGGTCTGGACGATGTTGAAACAAACTAGACAGGGGTGGCGAATGCGCAAGACCACAAACCACTCTCATATAGAGTGAAGTGTATCGAATCTTGGGTGCCGCTAAAGGGCCGAGCCTAGTAAGCATCGATTTGAATTCGCTTCCGTAGCGCGACACACTGCAGCTTGATGAAATGGGGAAAGTTGAGTGAAAGGAGTGGTTCATTCCAAGATGGAGGCCGAAGCCCATGCTATATACCCGAGCCGGAGGCGTCATGTGGTATCTTCTCCAACGCAGCATGGACATACTCGGGGTCGGTTGTAGCCTTGCACACGGTGGTACGAGGCTCGTCGTTGTCGTCTTCAAACCCGGAATCGTACACGTATTCATGGTCGAGTTGCGTCGACACGGCCGGCAGATCGTCGGCCCACTCAGATGTATCGTCATCGGTATCCGATACGGAGCCGCAAAGGTCCTCAACGCCTTCATCAAGGTTGGCCCATGATACCGCAGCCTGGGGGTTCTCAGGATCACTACCCCATCCTTCTCCTACATCCTCAGTCATAACCCATTCCTCGCATCCCCATGCATCCTCTCCATTCTCTGTTCTAGCCACTCTAGCAGCAAATTCGATTTCGGCTTGCTTCATGCTTGCCAAAAACTTCTCGTGGGCTGCGGCGATCTCCAGCTGAACGACCATCGTATCTTTGGTATACTCAGGTTGGTCTTCCTCATTGCGCCGAGCCTTGACCTCAGACTGCCCCACCCAAGCCGCTTCATCTTGAAGCCCTTCTTCGAGCTTCAACAGCATTTCCGTAAGACAGGGCAGCGAACTTCGATACGCCTCTTGTAATCCCGTGAACTTTTCGTTCTCTACCTCGAGAGTACCTCCACGCTTGCCAAAGTCGTGCGAAAACCAATTTCTCATCTCATAGATCGGTTGGTCTTGATCCATGGCCCTGGCAAAGGTCCTTCACAACGAGCCCGCATATGGTGAGACAGGCCACTTGACTGCGGATTCATACTTTATCACCTTCCAGTCTTCATACAAGCCTACGTGACATGAATGTATTCTGCTCTTGATATCCGAGATCTTTTCATCCAGGGGATCTGGATGACGGGCCGAGCGGAGTGACCAAGTATCTTGCATTTGGCTTGTTAGGCCAAACCTATTGTCGCAGTCCAACGTGTATGTGGCGATATTGTGGAGGCTTTGAGCAAGTTCGAAGTAGTGTTGTGCCGTGGCTTTGGAAAGGACCACACCGCAGATGTAATTGCTCTCCATGTTGAAGACAAAGTGCTTGATTAGATGAATTTGGTTTGGAAGTATGAGATGATGGTTGGTAAAGTCGATGGTTGAAAAGAGAGAGAAGAATTAGAAAGGTTTAGAGATATAGCTTCTCGCACGGTGTGCGCACCGGCTATCCATGGTATCACCGATATATCGGTATTAGATATTCCCCAATGGAGTGCCGCAAATTTTCGCGCGTAACCATGGCTGATGAAGCGAATTTTGGAGCCATGTTTCGACCTAAATCATGCAATTGCATCGCGGTGCTCATGATAGGTCGCGCACATCTAGATGTCGCTTGTTTGAACTGGATTCGTAACCTGCACCCTTGGGACTGACATACAATACCTCTCTCCCACGGATAGGCTCTGGTCGTAGTAAAAAAAACACGCATATGCCCAAAGACCCTTCACCTCTCTTGCTGATTGAAGCTGTTGTATTTTAGCCCAAATCTTCTGATGTACCGCCGCCAAGAATCGTCTCTACCCATGTATACATGCAAATACATGCGATAGCACTTAATTATTTGGGCCCATTATGCGTTGCGCATTCTCTGGACAATTTCGCACGAAATATTGGAACTGGTTTCGCCAATAGTATAGTGAGAGTGGCCATGACACACTCGCAGAAGCAAATCTTTGGGTCGAAGATGAGGCCGCAGAATTTCAGCAAGGCGCTTGCAGCGTCAACGACCAGCCAGGTGCGTTTGTATAATTTGTTGTCATCCTATGGAACCAGTTTTGGGTGGGTGCCGAAGTCAGTGACTATGGACCAAGCTTCTGGTGTGAGCCTTGCAGCCCTCACGGCTGCCAAAGGGATATGGTACCACGGCTAGGTCTGCAGGCTACGTCAGCTTACAATCTACGTCAATTCCTTCAAAAGTGCCCAGAGAGAAAGACCACGTACAACCAAGCGGATAAACCCCGTGCGACTGACGTCTCTATGTTCAGCACATCGACATCATTGGCGCTGTTCGCTGCGCATACGGTACGGCTCAAGGCCAGCTCGAGCGACAACGCTATTAGGTTGTACGGTGCAGCTAACGGAACTCGATTTGAGCTTGTAAAAGCAGAGCCATATGGGTACGACATTCTCGTTGACTGTTGGGCTTCTGACTGGCTATAGTAGATCACAGAGCCCACCGGCGGCATTGGGATTCACTATGCGTTCGATTGCATATCTGGAGCGTCGGGCACACTTGTTCTTCCCCCGCACGCTATAGCAACGTAGCTGTTGTCCAACCTCGCAAAGGTAGGACTCAGGATGCGCGTCATCTTCGGGGCGAGCCAAGTTACGGTGCGCTGTGAGAAATTTCGAGGGATAAGGCTCAAAACCAAGGCTATACAGCGCGGCGATCACTGGCTGGCTGTAGGTTTGCATCGGCGTTCTACGCATGGTTCGGTGGGTTCCGAACTGGACCCAAATCCGATGAGATTGCCAGGCCTTCTGTAGAGCGTAGTGCAGGATCGCTTTCATTTACTTGGTGCGGATGGTATAGAGGAAAGACGAGTTATTCGTGTTGAACTGTGGAGGCCGCTAGTCAGTGCTGAAAAGGTTGTTAGCGACATCCAAAGTTATGTCAAACTGGATCCAACGCCTACATCTTGCAGCAGCAGTCGTAGTAGCCTAATTCTTGAGAAGCCCTCGCGATGTTGTTAAACTGAAGTTGTGTCGTGTAACATTCCTGCAGGGAGATAGACACTATCGCGTAAGATAGCTTAGCTAGGATGTCAAGACGAGGGCGACTACGCGTCTAGATGCACCCTCTGACGTAGAATGTGAAGAGTATAAACAACGGATGTGGGCTGCGATGACTGAACGACTTCCGAAAAATTCATAGGGCGGTGACGGTGCCCGGGTGCTATTACTAGCAGTAGGTAGTTTTCTAGGTGAGAAGCTAGGACCACTGGTAGTGGTAGGGCTAGCACCTCCCCTGCCTCTTCCTGAGGCCATCGTCCCGTCAACGTATCGGCCCACGCGACATCAAGAGATGAGCCTAGCTCTTGCATAGCGATTATAGACCTACAAGGCGCAGCCTCAAACATTCTTTGAGCACATAGCTGCATCAGGCAGAGCGTTTCACGTGGGAGCGTACCAAGGGGCGCCCTTGCGATGCGTCGCTTTGTTTGCGTAGCCTATGCGGCTCACAAGAGCACTGCCTTTGCGAATGGGTGATGGTTTGCTGCAAACGTGCTCATGGGGCTTAATCATGGTCGTGGTCGCACCTCCATCTCTGTTCTCTCTCATCGTGTCATCATCTTCCATCAACTGGGAAACTTCGCCTTACACGATGCTGCCAGACATTCTACGAAGAATCGATGACTGTCCGCATGGGGGTGTGTTCTACATGTGCAACGGTTTCCGTGGTTGCTGTACGATGGATCCATGCATGCCAGGTAGCACCTGTCCTGTGGACAAGGACCGTACTCCAGGGCGAGGTAAGCGCACACAATCTGTTGCATGTTCGTGGAAGCTGAACATGAGTAGCCTCAGACGTATCATCACTTACTCCAATCACATCGGTCTTGATGATCACGGTCACCGCGACAACATCTTTGATAACAGCCTTGACGACATCCTCGACAACACTAAGACCATCTATTGATCCCAACTTTACATTCAGCTTAGCGGAGCCTTCGCTCAGGACTATTACACACAGTCCATCTACCACAGCAACACCAACTGCCAACGCAACAGCATCAACAGGCCACGCACACTCTGTACCTGTAGCGGCTGTGGTCGGTGCGGTGCTGGGTACCGTCATTTTCTGTGCATTGCTCGTCTCAATGGTTTTATACGAAAGAAAGAGAAGGCGGACGAAGACATACAAAGCCCCAGCATATCCTTCCTCGTTGGTTGGTAGCGACATGACACCGCAGTTATCAAGTAAGTTCACACATTACGCTTTGATCACTCGTGCACGGTATTGACCATGTGGCAGGCAAAGCATCTTCACAATTTCAGCAGAAAATAGCCGCACTCTACAGAGCAGAGTCGTTAACGGAGGCGAACGATCCCCCGCAACTAGACAGCCGAGAGATAGGTCGATATGAACACCGTCGCAACGGTTCTATTGGGCGTTTCGCTGAGCTTCCTGCTGAGTCACTACCGTGGCCAGGTAATTCTGCTCACGGTTAGGGTTTTCTTCAAACACAAATATGTTACGATAGAGGAGGGGCTGTTAATTTTACGAAGGCAAGCAACATATGTTGATAGATGTGGAAGACGCAGGTCGTTGGTTGTAGGCGCAAGGGCTTTATTGTGGGAGCCTGAAATAAGTATTGTAGGGTTACATGACGAGAAGAGAGCGAGTCGTGGCACTCATCGTCAATGACGCGACATCTCGCTCGGCTAACGAAGAGGCTTTGATGTCTCAAGTTCACAATACGTAAAATTTGTGGTGTGATGTCTGCTAGTATACGTTCCAGGTTGCAGATACCGCGACTGACCAATCATCGGAGATTAGCCCCGCTGACGTCACAGTTGGGCTGCTACGATCTCATACCTTTCTGTCACTTGCGCATACCTAAATCTGCGCCAACTTTACCCATTCCTTTTCCAACAAGAGATTCGACTGAAATCGCCTCAATATATTCCTATCACCATGTCCGAAGATGCCGCGCCGCCTGCAGCATCGGCAACACAAGCAGCACCACCTCCCTCAATACCCCGCTATTTCCGAAATGATGCGCCCCTGGCACGACGAGATCCTCATAAGCAACTGTTAGCGTCATTGGATCGACTGATTACCGACTATCCTCCGCATCATATTCCCCCGGGCGGCGGCTTATACTATGGACCCATATCAATAGCCTACCTCTTCTACGTTCTGCACAACATATACCCTGATCTTACACTGGATAACTACCCCTTAAACACTTGGTCCGCGGCTTATATCGAACAAGCACAAGCTCATATCAAAGAGTTTCCGCCACCATCTCCCAAGAAATGCGGCATTTCCAACGACATCATGTCCCTGCTTGCCCTGTACGCCGTCACTGCACAAGACCCAGACACTGTAAAGGAGCTCTGCGATCATGCTGCAGTCATGCTCGAGGATGAAACCTCCAACGAATGGCTATACGGTCGCGCTGGCTATCTGTATCTCCTTCGCCTGGTCCGCGGGGCTTTTGCTCACAACAAGGACGTTATTGAACTCATCGAAGACACGGCCGATGAGGTCATCGAGAACATTATGCAAAGCC
>JAESFQ010000336.1_pt1 | contig 16979 bp, 11 predicted proteins | sample 9269431 | NCBI WGS metagenome assembly JAESFQ01 (sample SAMN14502588, study PRJNA617103) | algae metagenome | isolation source: Plectolyngbya sp. WJT66-NPBG17 and co-occurring heterotrophs from well... | place: USA: Mojave Desert, Joshua Tree National Park, California | collected 2006-08-06
TTAAGGCAGCCATATGCGCAGTCCATTCGCAAAGTCATGTTGTTTTTACCGACCAGAAGTTACGTCATCGGGCGTTTGCGATAGAGCTGTTGCGCTTTGATCGATACGAGTGACCAGAGACCTTTTTCTTACAGTCAGCATGTGTCTAGAAGGGATATCCTTGGAAAGTGCTTACAGGTACCGCCAGTGGCTGGACAAATGTAGAGCAGTGGTTGAGACCTGACATGGCGAAGATAGTCACCGATTTACACAGTTTGGGATTTTTTTGTGATTCAACTCCTTAAACTGGAGATAATGTACTGTCACCTTGGTGGTGCCTCGAGGTACGTGGCGGATGAGCAAAGTGAACCACAACGTAACATTGAATCAGTCAGTACCAGTAGCAAAGGTAGTATCTGAGACTCGACCATCTTCTGAATCAGATTTTGATAAAGATGTCACATGTACGTTCCTCCTTTTGGCCTTCTTGAGCTGCTTTGTGGCGCCTACAGGAAACCTCTTCTTGCCGCCACAGACGAGGCAAGTGACGACCAGTACATCGGCCCAGGGCTTCTTGCCCCCGTTGCTGGGGTTTTCGATGGTCTGAGTGACGGTCTGTCCAGGAATGAGAACCGTATTACAGCTTTTACATATCGAGCGCTTCAAGTCGACAGCGAGCCGTAACTGGCCTTTCCGCGATACTTGTTGGAGATCCGATCCAAGCTCGAGTGCGAGCGGTGAACGTCGTCGGGCCTCGAGCGCATCGTGGGATCCATTCTCTTTGTCTTGTGCGACACCAGCCGTAACATAGGTTTGTGTAGCCGTTTGCAGCGTAAGGTAAGTGGCAGCTTGATAGAGAAAAGTAGAGCGGGCGTGCAGGTGCTTGTTCGGAACACCCTTCGCTTTTGGTGCCTTGACCTTGCTCATGGTGCTCTACTGTATCGTTGTCTGGTCCTCGTTTGTGGGTTTACTGTTTCACCGGTGACTAATGAAAGACGTGAGGATATCCAAGACATGGTTTGTGATTCAGTGACGTCCGTTTGCAGCCTAGTGTGCCCAGCAAGGCGCCCCGAGCTTTTTACCTCGACATCAGCGGCCAGCGACCGCTCTTGTCCACCGTCCACCACGAACCTCCCCAACCACAGCAACCTCGTCGAATTCGCCTGACCGTGAAATCGCGAACCAGTCGCTGACCTCTTCTTCTCGTAGTTCTTAGTGTAATACCTCACATCGGCTCCCTCCCGATTCCACTTTGTTTGGCAGCCTGATTTGCGACACGCGCAACCACCGACTCTACACAACACACATTCCCACTCGAACACATAACTCATCATGTCTCACGAGGAAGATCTCATCGACTACTCCGACGAGGAGATCCAGACCACTGATGCGCCCGCCAACGGCGGCGCAGCTGCAAACAAAGGCGGCCTCACCGCCGGTGACGCTGCAGGCGACAAGAAGGGCAGCTACGTCGGCATCCACTCGACCGGTTTCCGCGACTTCTTGCTCAAGGACGAGCTCGTACGAGCAATCACGGACTGTGGCTTCGAACATCCTTCCGAGGGTTAGTCTAATAATTCCCCTCAGCCTTATCCACCTACAAGCGTCTGTCCATCTACGAAACGAGCACTATCTATAATGCGGCCTGGTCTGTCTATATACGAGCGGAGTGGCGAGGGACCCAGTGCCTTCCGCTACCTACGAGCGTCGACGCGCACTGTATCATCGCGGGCGCACCGGTATATGCATCGAGAAGCCGAGTGGTGCCCATTGGCTCACTTACCGTGGTCCCGAAGGACTGGTTTCGGGGGAGGAGTGCATGTTGCAGGTGTACAAGAGGAGGCACACCACTGAGCGTATGGGGAGGATAGACAGACTGGCACGCGCGCTAGATGGAAAACCTCGGCTACACAAGATGGATGGACGCTTCGCTTCCCACGCTTCGTTTCGACCGCTTTGAAGACCATTCTGACATAACGTGTGCCCTACAGTCCAGCAAGTTACCATTCCCCAGGCCATCCTAGGAAACGATGTCCTCTGCCAGGCCAAGTCCGGTCTCGGAAAGACTGCCGTCTTCGTCCTCGCAACCCTCCAGCAGATGGATGAGAAGCCCGAGCCTGGTGTCGCTACTATCCTGGTCATGTGCCACACCCGCGAGTTGGCCTACCAGATCCGTAACGAGTACAACCGCTTCGCCAAGTTCCTGCCTGACGTCAAGGTCGGTGTCTTCTACGGAGGAACTCCCGTTCAGAAGGATGTCGAGCTCCTCAGCAACAAGGACACTCACCCTCACATCATTGTCGGCACTCCCGGTCGTATCAACGCCCTCGTCCGCGATAGGCATCTCCGCCTTGCCAATCTGAAGCACTTCGTCCTTGATGAGTGTGACAAGATGTTGGACCAGCCCGGTCAGTATGCATCGTCTATTCCAGCCGACTTACGCTAACACCAAGCAGATATGCGCAATGATGTCCAAGCTATCTTCCGCGCTACCCCCCAGCACAAGCAGGTTATGATGTTCTCAGCCACGCTTAACAAGGAGGTCCGCGTTGTCTGCAAGAAGTTCATGCAGAACCCGCTCGAGATCTACGTCGACGACGAGAAGAAGTTGACACTCCACGGTCTCCAGCAGTACTACATGAAGCTCGACGAGAAGGAGAAGAACCGCAAGCTCAACGATCTCCTCGACAGCTTGGAGTTTAACCAGGTCATCATCTTCGTCCGCTCAACTCTGCGCTGCTCCGAGCTCGACAAGCTTCTCCGCGAGTGCAACTTCCCGAGCACTGCTGTTCACTCTGGTATTAGCCAAGAAGAGCGGTACGTATTTGAAAGTTTCCGCTCGCTATTCCAATGCTAATTCGTCTCTAGTATCAAGCGCTACAAGGAGTTCAAGGAGTTCCAGACCCGTATCTGTGTCTCCACTGACATCTTCGGTCGTGGTATCGATGTCGAGCGTATCAACGTCGCCATCAACTACGACATGCCCGACAAGGCCGATGCCTACCTCCACCGTGTCGGACGTGCCGGTCGTTTCGGAACCAAGGGACTCAGTATCTCCTTTGTGAGCAGCCCAGACGACGAGGCCGTCCTCAAGTCGATTGAGGAGCGCTTCCAGGTCGAGCTCCCTGAGTTCCCCGAGGATGGTGTCAACTCAGCCACCTACATGGACAATTAAAAGTCGCCCGGATGAAGTGACGGACAAGTGCGGGAGAGGTTCTTTCTTTTGGACAAAAAAAGTCACTATGGACCCTCGGTGCAACGAACACGTAAGCAATGGCGCAAGGTGGTTCTTGACTTTGTGAAGTCTGTATTGTATTTTAGTTCTCCAGAGGCAGCAAACGAGTTATTGCCTCGCTATTGGGAGGAAAGACAGAAATACATGCAAATCTTCCGTCTATAAAGGGTTTTGTTGCGCAAACGTGAAGTGAATGTCCGAATCTGAAGCTGTGATGAAGTGCAGCAAGGCGACAGGCGCTCCACTTTATTTCTTGTTCTGCTGCACGTGTTGTTGCTTTGGTTCGGCATGGTAGTTTTGTATTTGCTCGGGCAATCGCAAAAGCAAACTCGGCCTTACTTCCAAAGCCTGCGACGGGAGAAGAAAAAACGTACGCAGAGGGCATCGGAGTCCGAGGTTCTTTCACAAACAGACACACATAGACACTGAAAAAAAAAAGATGAAAAAGAAACGGGTCTTATCTGGTTTTACGTGGAAAGTGATGTATTATTGTTGGCTATGTATGGTATGGTTGAGGGAGACCATTTTCTAAACTGGGTAGAAGATTGTCCGGGGGGGAGATTAGAGAAGCTGTCGCGATGATCTGTTCTGTTTTGTTCTGTTGTTGTAGGTTTAATTTTTAGTGCGAAAAGGTGTTGGTCTCACTTGATATCGAAGAGGTTGTGATCTTGCGCGCTCCCCCCTCAACCGGGCTTTAAAATCGCATCATTGGATATCGAAAAAGACGCGCTCGTTGTAAGATGCCAGGTTGTAATTGTCAGCGTCCCAGCGGCGATGTATGGAAAACCGGTCAAGAATGTTGTTTGGATAATATCTTTATCTCTGTAACGGTCGAAAGTGTTGAGCCGCGCGCTAGATGTGAATAATTGTTCAGGCTGTATGCATTTGATAGAAAAACGGTGGACGGAGGACCAATGCTTGTTTGACAGCCCGTCAGAGCATTCACGTCGCCACCTGGTGTGTACTAGGTCTGTCTATATCGCGGTATCGTATATACTATGCATTATGCATATCAGATATAAGCACAGTAGTTGGTTACAGAGGCAGTCGCCGTTGGGTCAGCGATAAAAAGTTGGCAGGATGCCTGCGGACTCTATATGGTGACTCGTCTTACGGGCAAGAACAGCAGCAAAAGCTCATTTCGCTTCTGCATGTCCGCACCTGCATGTCATGCCAATGAGATTAAATAGACGTCGAGTTATGGTTGCGGAGCATAGAGCACGGCTGCATAACGTTCCGAGCAAGCGATCAAAGCCGTCGACCCCTCGAACCAAGACGATTGGTGAATTTGTTATCATCAGAACACGGTCAGCATAGGGGGATTATTGGCCTCTCTTTAGCCGGTAGGGGAAGTTGGCGAACTTGGTAGGCGGTGTATCCGGGGAACAAAGGTTTGAAGAGGGGCACGTTGCATACCACAACCAGCATCTCGTAGGATCGGGCCCAACATCAGGCGATGATCACCATGCTGCTATTTCAATATTTCTGTTGCGGAAAGTCACGATGTTAAGATCGACGGCGGTGACCCAGTCCGTTGTTCGGCAGCGGCGCACATTGCCGGGCCGTAGGGGCGCCACATGTCAGGAACAAGACTGGAGTGACTCGCGTGGCGGGGCGGCGCTGTTGAGCACGAACAAGCATGTCGGAAGCGGTTAGTGAGGTTGAGATGAGACATGGGTAGCGAAATGTCGGAGGGCTAAAGCCACAAACTTTTGTGATTCGACAAGAGGCAACGAGGTGCAGAGTCGTGTTTCAATACATGCAGTGGTTATCGCAGGACAGGACGTGTATCAAGTCGGTTCGCTGGCGACGTGGCGAGTCGCCTGGTCGCCTCTGTACAGATGAAGTTGCAAGGAGCGCAACGACGCGCAGACGAAGAGTTCTATTTTGAGATTGCGTTGGGCGAACGTCGCGTCCGGAAGCGGTTCTCTGCCCGGATATGGTAGGGTTTTACGTTATTGAGCAGGCCTGCAAAATCGCAATCGTCATTTCCCATGCGCGCTCGATCGCATTCCTGTGGCGTCTCGACGGCTGTGTTAGCGCGTATGATTGCTGTGGAGGCAATTGAAACAAGAAGGCTGTACCCCGTATATGCGACGCATATTATCAAACACAGTGGCCGTTGAACGAAGGGCATGGATCTTGGTTGGACTCATTTTTCTTGCGTTCGGCATCTGCTAGTCGCTGGACCCAAGAATGGTTTCAACGGCGGGAGGATACGAATACGGGATCCCTTGCCCCGGGTGCCGGGGATGTAAAAGGCGCGAATACTTGACTAGGTTGACGCCATACGTTTCTCCGTATTGCGGACGAAATGGAGTAGTTGCAGTTCCCGCGGTCAACCAACGGTGTCGCGTTGCGACATGTGCAAGACGTCTCTTGGCACCATGTGCGAATAAAGTACGTGAGCCCAACGAGTGGGTTGAGCAAGTCAGGGCTAGCGTTGACGTGTTAATAGCGAAATGAGAAAGAGCGACTACTGAGCAAGTGCAACTGGCAGTACTAGGAAGTTGCGTTCAGCCAAGGCAGAGATTGCGTTAAGAAGGAGCGGTCGCGTGGGAAGCGAGATCTCGATGGCGGTGGGTCAAGAATCGACGGCGCAAGAGCCATAGTTGCGCTTGCAGATGGACTCGCACAGTCTGAATGTGTGAAGCAATTGAGTTGCAGTTGGGTTGGTACAGACGATAGGCGACTGAAGCAGTCATGGCTGAGTGTGATGCGCGCGTGTCTTGGCGAGATGTCCTATCCAGGAGAAATACGCGGATCTGCAGCATGGAGCAACATCACAGGCTGATGACAGCGATTGACGCAGCCGGTGGCGTATTAGAATGTGGCAAGAGCAACAGCTACTATGGGGGTGCAGATTGATGGGTTGCTCAACCTCAGACACGGCGACAGCTGTGTATTGCTCATGTTGTGACAGTTGCAGTTGTGTTGGCACATGTACCCGAAGAGCATGTCGGGCGCTCCAGTTCTGATGTGATATTGTAAGCTCAAAACACGGCTCGGGTGCGGGAAGCCAGTCGAGCCGTGCATTTCCAGTCGGTGGATTAGTCTTTGATGAAAACACCGAGTGCACGCCACAAGCCGACCCACTCGTGATACTACTGAGCAAAGGCTGCGCGGGGACCAAAGTCGCAGGAGCACGCAGTGGACGTGCTCAGGTTCCGAAAAGTCAAAACCGCCCGAGTGGAAATCAAGATATGGCTTGGGCTGGGCGGGGCTGTATCTCTGACAGTGGCAGCCCCTTTTGGAGGATTTTCAGGCTGCCCGTTGAGAGATAGACCAGGGATGGGAATTGACAGCGGTCGCACGGTCTCCAGTTCGACGGCGTTGGGACCGTCGTGGCTTGGCGCCAGACGTAGCGAACGTCGACGTCAGACGCGTGGACTGCAGTGACGATTAGCGCGAGTTTGATTGCCGCTAGCATGCTTGCGGCCTGGCGCTGACCGACGTGTATGGGAAACCGGACGCGCGAATGTGCTTGATGCCGTGTGGCCGCGTCGTGTGCACACCGAGGGCGACACTGCTACCGCAAACTAGCTGTGGCCGGCGCCCTCGACACCAGCAGGTTTTCGTGAAAGGCGAATGCTTCACACGGTCGAGTGCCTGTGGGCGCGGCGAGGCGGATCTTCATGGACTGGCCGGGATGATGCCGCGCAAGCATCCATCTGCCAGGCCCTGCAACGTGCATGTGTTTCCAGCAGTTGTTTCCACCAGCAACACGCTGTGTTTGCAACGCGACGAGCGGCCGTCCGAGGCTGCCGTGGTCCCCAAGTCAGAGAGGCTGTAGGCGGGGAGTCTATGCGGTTGATGTATGTGCACGCCACGCCGCGCATATGCCTTTTTATGAAGCAAAAAAACAATGACGACGGGCACGGCCCCGCCCATAATAAACCAGCCATGGATTTGGCTTCGACAGCGATAAGTGCAGGCCCAGTGCCCAAAGCATTCTAGCGGGCACCAGGTAGGCAGTCAGCGACTCAGCGGGATATCAAGCCAGCTCTGCGTGGCAGCGCATCAACCTGGACTACACTACTGCCCTCGAAATCTATCGGTGCTGCGCCTGTCCCAGCATCCTCACCCATTCTTCCCCCTCTGCTCTGCCTGCACTGCATCTTTGCTGCCTGCGTCCGCTCGCTTTGCCAGAGATTCTGCCGTGGAACCCGCGTCTCGCTGTGCGCTCCTTCCCACGCTGACCCGACGACTGCAGTAGTCGTCGTTGCTTCCCTCACCCTCCGCCGTCTGCGCCCGTCACCACCAAGTCCGTCCTGTCTCGGCCTGTCCTGCCTCTCTTACCCGCGCCTCTCTCTTAATGTTCTGTTACGAGTCGCCCCAGTGATTCATCTCTTCAGGCCTCCGCACACTCGTTTCCGCTACTATCTTAATCGATAATTCCCTTGACGCTGTCCGTTGTTGCACCCCAATTGCGCTACCTAGAAGCGCGCTCCGAACGCCAACTTTTTGGCTCTCTTCACCCTCAGCTCCGCCAGAGCTGTCGACTCCCACCCGACCCATCCGCCCCCCTCCCAACGCGACTCCGATATGGCTCCAGCAGTCCCGAGACTACGCATTCTGTCAGGTGCGTCATCTCCCAGCGAGCCTCGCACTGCCGCCGAGGGCCTCCGTCGCCCTCGCACACGCTTTGCTTGTACCCTATACGCGGCCCACGCCTGCTCTTGCATCGTGGGCCCTCCGCCCGCCTTGTCGCCGCGATTGAATCATTGCTGACTGTCAACAGTGGGCGGTAATGCCGTTTCGGCCTTCCTATCATGGCGACTGCAAGCAACAAATGCCTGCGACGTTACCCTCGTATGGAAGTCGGGTTACGAGAGCGTCGCCCAGTACGGCATATCATTCAAGTAGGCCCTCTTGCCAGCCTGATTGCCCTGGCCGTTTACTAACCTGCCATAGATCCGCGCTTTACGGCAACGAGCGATTCAAGCCCCATGCTGGTACGTTAATCAGGTCACTCTTGCCCTCACAAGACTGCTAACATCCCCCGCAGTAGTCCGCACCCCCGAAGATGCCGCCCATTCTTCCAAGCAGCCTTTTGATTACGTCCTGCTTTGCGTAAAAGCCCTGCCTGATGTATACGATATCGCCAACATCATCGAGTCGGTCGTCTCTCCTCAGCATACCTGCATTCTTATGAACACTACACACAGCCTGGGTGTCGAATCCTATCTCGAGCAACGTTTCCCCACAAACGTAGTGCTTTCTTTGGTATCTGGCGCAGAGATTGCTCAGCTCGGAGCTAGCGAATTTGAACACAAAGGCGCCACGGACATCTGGGTTGGCCCTGCTAACAGGAATGCCAACATTCCAGCGCAGATCCAGTCAGACATGGCCGAGGCCCTCGCCATGACATTGAGCTCCGGACAGGTTGACTGCAAGGTCTCGTCCAACATACGACAACAGCAGTACGAGCGAATGATAGGGTACGTTATTTACTCCATGGTCGCACATCATCAACTAACGTTGCACAGTCCAATCGCTTTTCACCCTGCCAGCGTTGTGTTTGAAACCCCCAACCACGCTGAACTGATGGAGAAGGTTGGTGTGCGGGCTCTTGTCACTGGAGTGCTCGATGAAATGCTCGCGCTTGCCCAAGCCTCCAACTGCACATTTCCCGCCGATTTCCGGGACACAACGCTTCAAGAGATGACCCGTCCGCAGGACAACAATAGCACCATGTGGATGGACTTTGAGGCGAAGCGGCCTATGGAAATCGAGACGTACCTTGGCTCCCCTCTCAAGCTTGCACAAGAAGCCGGTGTCGCCGTGCCTCGGATTGAGACGCTATATGCTACGCTCCATCACATCAACATTGTCAATCGAACCCGCCCAGCTGCTCCAGCTCCCGCGACACAATCGCCCCAAAACGGCATGCAGCCACCTCCTAGACAATCGTCAGCGCCGATGCCTCGTGGGCCTCCTTCTCAAGGGCCCATGATGAACGGCAACGGTCCCATGAAGGGTGGCCCTCGCCCAGGTAGCCGTGCTCCTTCCATCAATGGAGCTCCTCCAATGATGCGTCGTGGACCACCCCCAGGTCCCAACGGTTATCCTCCCAGGATGAACGGGGCTCCCAATGGCCAACGGCGTCCCTCATTCGAGGACAGCGGTAACCTCGAAGAGTTTTCCCATCTGATGCTCTACGACGACATGGTTCCAGATGGTGCTGTAAACGGCGGTCCTTACGAGAGCGCTGCAAACTCCTCGAACAACCTGTCACTCCGCGAGAGGGAATTGATGCTAAGACAGAGAGAACTACAACTCAGAGAACAAGAGATGAACATGCGACGTGGACCCGGTGGACCCGGTGGTCCAATGGGACCCAGTGGCCCGATGGGTCCTCCGATGGGACCTCAGGGCATGGGCCGTGGCCGAGGACGACCTCCACCACCTCCATCAATGGGCGGTTTTGATGATGATGACGACGATGGCGACGACTACTTCGATCCCATGGGAGGTCGTGGAGGCCCAATTATCGATCCAGACAATTTTGATATGATGAGCGTAACTTCGCGTCGCAACCGCTCAGCACCCAGTGCCAAGCAGATTCGTCAAAACCCTGAGAATGCAGGCTTTGCGCCTGGCCCGAACAGGGGAGGGAGGAATCCGTTTTCACGTCCAGGGATGAACAAGAATCGGAGTAGTGCTCGGTTGATGGCTGATGTTCCTGGTCTCCATGACTCCATCATGAACAACCCCCTCATGGGCTACTCGTCCGACCGTTACGGACACGTCGATCGCGGTGCTATGGGCGCGCAATCCAGAACCAACTCACTGACATCGGCTCGTCTAGATGAGATTTCAGGTGGCGCAGGCTACGGTGCTTACCCTGCACCGAATGCCCGTCGTATGAGCCAGTCACCTGGCAACCCTCTTAGCCCGGGCCCGCGACCTATGGGCCGACCATCACCGCCGAACGGCTTCAACGGCATGCCCCCGAATGGCATGGCCCCCAACGGCATGCCTCCAAATGGAATGACTCCTAATGGGCGGCCATCGCCCCCTGGCATGAGGCAGCCTGTACCACGACACCCTCCTGGTCACGAAAACGCGGTGGCACCACAACAAGTTGAACAACACGCTGGGGTGAGCAATCTATACCCGCCCAAGTCTCGTCCCCAAGTTCGCAGTCTGACTGGAAGCGCATCAAATAGTTCCGCTAGTGCAAAAGCTGTAGATTCGACGGAAAACTCTGCGCACAGCAGTCAAAGCAGCCTTGGACCGCGCCCCCCGGTTGGCGTTCGGTAGTTGGGATAATGTTCGACTTAGATTTGGCGGCCATTGGTTTTGAATGTTGGCATCTTGCTTGGACACTGTTTCAACCTCGGCGACATTGGCGAACACATCTACTGGCTTTCACTCGACACACATCATTTCTCCTTGTAAGACAGCTAGCGAAGCAGTCTAGAGGTCTCTCTCAACACCTTCTTCCACAAACACGTATACGCACCGAATCATCACCATGCAGCCAACAAGACTCTCCATGCCGGTCTGGGAGGCTTCGTGGACAGCCAGAGGCTTATGCAGATGGTGGATGTCTAATGACGAATAGAATTGGGCCGGTTAGGGACACATTTTGACGTACACAAATCGGCCTCGCACGACTGAAGCCGTTGCTTTCGGGTTTTCTCTTTTGTCTATACCGTACATACTTGTAGAACGCTCCTACGGCGGCGGCAGCAGTAGCCCCCGTTTTTCTCCTTCACACGCAGACTGTGGCAGCCCGCTAATAATGGTTTTCCTTGTTTGCATGGGTTTCATGCTCAGTGGAGGTTGGGTTATTTCCCCTTACCACTTGCTTGCTATACTATGGAGTTTTCGATACATGCACATGGATTTTACTTGCTCGTACTTTGTCATTCATTCTTGTTTTTTGTTTGCCCCAAAGGGCTTAACCTGTTCCTAAATGCGGTGTATATCTACTACAGCTACGCAAACCGTAGCAAGTATCATGTTGGAGGCTGGATTGAGAAGCATTTTTGTAGTTGAGCATATGTAGACCGACGAGCACAAAAGCAAGCGAGACGTTCCTTTCTCTTACCAGTCCTTCTGCACGCATTGTTGATTGAACTGACACAGAACACAAGCTGTGAAGCCTGCGCTGTACCGCATTTCCGGATTCAGCCGCCTACGTAGATCATGCGCACGTGCTCAAGCTCCTCACTTCACGATGCCGACGGCTAGGTTGTTCGCTCCAATCGCTAGCGCAGCTTGCCGTGTGAACGCCTCGCAACAGAGAGACAATGCTCTCGTTCCGCCCTTACACCAATTGCACGTTCCTGAAATGACTCTTGCCCCGTATCCTGACGCGTTGGCCTGCAAGTGATGGTGTTTATGCATGGTAATTGCACGCCCAAGCTCGCCCAAGCTCGCCCAGGTGCCTACCCCTCCTTCTCCGTCATAGCTAGACAACGCGGGGCAGTATGAGCATCAGCTCACTGTCACGCTCCAATAAAGCCACACGCCCGCTTCAGAGCCCAACACCGAGCGCGTGTCCAGATCGACCAGTACCTGCGAGAATTCCCTTCGCGACCCACACGGTAGTGACCGTTCTTGTTCTGCTACTAGCGCTGGGTACCGGTTTCTTCGCACCCCACCTCCCAAACGCCGTCTTACGCACTGTTACCAACAAGCACGCTCCCTCTTTCACTCTCCGAAACCCAATCGTCCTACAGGAGCCTAGCATTTGCCCAAAGCCCGAACAGCAGGTCGAATTCGTGGGTACCTTCAACACCCAGCACAAGCGCAGCATGTCACTCGCAGACCAGGCGAAGCGCGTCGCCGCCGAGTTCGACTTCGACGACAATGCTGTCAACAAGGCCGTCAAGGAGTTCATTCGCGAGATGGGTACGCATAAGTATAAAGTCTGGACAATTGGTCGCTGACAAGGCGCAGACGAGGGCTTGGAGAAGGAAGGCACTGAGATGAGCCAGATCCCGACTTACGTCACAGCCGTTCCCAATGGCACGGAAAAGGTATGAAACCTACATGTGCCGGCATAATCAACGTCTAATACTGCGCAGGGCCTCTACATGGCCGTCGATCTGGGCGGCACCAACTTCCGCGTCTGCTCCATCACTCTTCACGGCAACACCACCTTTTCCCTCACCCAGAGCAAGGTAGCCGTTCCGCATGAGCTTATGGTTGCGAAGACGGCCAAAGAGCTCTTCTCTTTTCTCGCGAAACAGATCGAAGCCTTCCTCAAATTACATCACGAAGATCATTACGCCGGCACACTCAAGCGCAGAGAGGGAAAAGGAGGCGAACTACGAGATGAGGAGATATTCCACCTGGGTTTTACCTTCTCGTTCCCTGTACACCAGATCGGAATCAACAAGGGTATGCTGATGCGCTGGACAAAGGGCTTCGATATCCAAGATGCGGTTGGCAAGGACGTATGCGCTCTGCTCCAGCAGGAGATTGACGAGCTCCACCTCCCCGTCAAGGTGGCTGCTTTGGTGAACGACACTGTCGGAACCCTCATGGCACGCTCGTACACATCGCCCGGCAAGACTGGCACGTTGCTCGGTGCCATTTTTGGAACTGGTACCAACGGAGCTTACGTCGAGAAGCTGGACAAGGTCAAGAAGCTCACAAAGAATGACAGCACTGGCGCATACGACAAGTCGACTGGAGAAATGATCGTTAACACTGAGTGGGGCTCCTTTGACAACTCACTCCGCACTCTGCCCAACAGCCCTTACGATGTCCAGCTCGACAAGGACTCTGTAAACCCTGGAATTCAAATGTTCGAGAAGCGTGTGTCGGGCATGTTCTTGGGAGAGCTCCTACGTCTTGCTCTGCTCAAGCTCATCAAGGACCCCAATGTTCCGCTTTTCACCGATGACAACTCGTCTTCAAACGATGTTCACAGTACCACCCAAATCCACGATAGCAGCCCGATATGGAAGCAGTGGGGCATCGACACGAGCTTCCTCAGTGTATGCGCTGGGGACCACAGCCCTGGGTTCCGCATGTTGCGACAGACGCTAGATAAGGAATATGACATCTCCGCCGTCAGCGCCGAGGACGCGGAAGCAGTTCGCGAAATCGCTGGAGCGATCGGTCGCCGTGCAGCCCGTCTTGCTGCTGTCGCCATCGCTGGTATTGTCATCAACACAGGTCGTTTAGAAAAGTCCTCGGGTACCGCTACCACTGAGCAAAAAGCAGGTATTGAGCCTGCGCGCGGAGAGGTCGATGCCAGTGAAGGCGACGAGATCGATATCGGTGTCGATGGCTCGCTGGTGGAGTTTTACCCCAACTTTGAGGAGTACATTCGTGAGGCGCTACGTGCGGTACCTGAGATTGGTGCCAAGGGTGAGAAGAGGGTCAGGATCGGTATTGCGAAAGATGGATCCGGCGTTGGTGCTGCGCTGATCGCGCTTGTCGCTGGAAAGGTTGACGCGCCACAGTAATTGAGGTTGCTAGTGGGATTTACGATGAACTTGTGAGATATATGGCACGTTGGTGCTTTCCTGTGTAAATGAATCTTGGGAATTGAATAAATGTTTCTTACTACAGACAAAGCGCTTATCTGATCGTTACTTGTTTTTATATCAGCTTTGCCTATAGTCTTGGTTCATCTCATCTGCATGCTGCCGTTGCTCAAAGAAATCAATGACGCACACTCTACCGCGTTGACCCCACCACCACCACGCACTAAGCAAACCACTAGAACGCGTGACCCAACCCACCCCACCATCATTCTTTGAGTCAAACGTATCTAGGCCGAATTCTTCCCACCAAACTTCGCAGCCCCATTACCAACGCATACCATTATATTTCATGCAATTTTCAAATTGCTCATCAACCACATCACAGCCCGGCTGGCACAGTAAGAACTCACCCTTCTTCACTACACCACAACACAACAGTTGACTAACGGGCTTCACTTTCAGATTGGTTAGCGCGTGAGACTTTTAATCTCAAGGCTCAGGGTTCGGTACGTCATCATGTGTACCATCGGACAGTGTTCGATTCAGCCTGCTAACGTGTTTTCGCAGAGTCCCTGGTCGGGCGATTACATGAGTTGTATGACTTCTTTTTTTGCGCTGGAGAGGTCCTGGGGTTGTATTATAGAGGGGTTTTATTTTTTGGCGGTAGTAGTAAGCTTAGGATTGTATCACTGTCGTGTTTTCGCCCTGTGTGTTGTTTTGGTAGGTTGTGCGTAATCGTGATGGGTTTGTCGCTTTGCAGGTACTCAACTCAACCATTTTGAAGTAGATATTTACATGTTCTGCCTGGCATTTACACTCGTACTACCTACAACAACACTTTTGCGTGTGATGTTTGTGATCCTAATTTTTGTAGTAATTTTGATAGAGTTCGCTACTTATCGTGTAAATTGCTGTAGGCATAATAAGACATGTTCTTAACTTGGAGCATATCACTCATTTTCTTTAACATGGTTCAGGGTTGGTAGGTATCATCACCACATGAGCGCATAAAAGTTGATAACCTTCAGTTCTGTTTCTAGGAGGATATGTGGATCAACTCGCTCAACCACCTATCATGCGTTCAAGGTTTAGGAAGTCGATTTCTCAGTCAAACACGCGCCGTTTAATCTCCTTCAGCTGAGCCGCAGTCTTCTTACCCTGAACACACAAAATGTCGCGATTTGGGCTGAGCTTCTTCATCCCATTCAAGGCAATAGCGGAGAGGGAATGCGCACGGCGGCGCTGATATTCCTCATTATCGACTTGTTGCCACATGCGCACTTGGTGGTATGGCACAAAGTCTGTGAAATTTGTGTTAGAGCGAGGAAGAGATGGGCTACAATCAGGCGTTGATAGCTTGCTATCTTGAGCGAGGGAGTCATCCCGCGACCTCTGAAGGGCTTCTGTTTCGTCTTTCATCTGCTGGAGTGCCCGTCGCGCTGAATCTAGAAGCGGCTTGCGTTTGATGCGGTATGTCGTTGTACTTGGTGACGGTTCGAAACGGAATTTGCTGTCTACTGGGGAAGCAGGTCTTGGTGGAACACGCTTATAGCCAGCTTGCAATGCAGCGAAGTTCTTCTCGGTCAGCTTGACGCTTTCGAATCGTTCGATGAAACGGGGCTTCCTACACGGTACAGCGGCACGTGTGGTACGGAATGATTGCTCCGTACCGGAAGACTCATACTCCCAGCTGCTTATCTCGTCTGATACCTCTCCCATCAGCCTGAACATCTCTGGGGAGCTACTTGATGAGGTGAGTGGAGGTCTGCGATAGTTTGTCATGAGTTCCTGGAAGCTGGTTTTCGAAGCGGACGGAATGTTTGCTGCCGTGTTATGATCAGATATTATTCTCGGTAGCAACTGAGACCTGGTAGTTGAAAGCGCAGTTGCGTTAAAGTGACTGGAACATGTTTTGATTCATTTTGAAGGAGGAAGATTACGATAATATACTGGACTGTACGAGACAGGTGATTTCACTGCGTGATAGCAATAAGTAGCCACAATGTGGTTGCCTCACGGTTCACGTCAACTGGAGTGACTGTGGCGTAAACACTCCTTCTGCCTGGTCGGTTCAGTCAACATCCTCATGTCTGAGTCGTCTTGTTCGGATGCAAATGTTCAATATTCGAAAGCACGAACGCACAGCAAAACCAAGATCTTTCTGCGTGTAAACGTCCGTTCGAGTAAGTAGTTCTTTGTAGTTAAGACACGTCCAAACAGTGCAGTTGAGTCTCTTGAACACAGTCCTTTCATCGATTCAGATGTTTCTTCTTCCATGTGTTGCTGACTGGGTACTGCCTTTGGCTTCCTATGGAGAAGACATGTCTTGGTGACGGTCCATAGCTTGATCGACGAAAAAAAGCCTTTTTGGTAGATGAACAGATAGCGGGTTCGTTTGTTCGCCATGAGGTCGGTGTACTGCAAAAGCGAAACTTTGCCTTAGGATGGAGGGTGAAGAGCACGATCAGGCGTTGACGCGTTGGGTGCCGCGCTAGCCCACCACTTTACGCGTCGCCAGGACGCGTTCAACCTACCGTCCACCGATTTCCGCAACTTCACGAACAACTCCACATCGTATTCAACAATGGCGCTATTAGTAGACAAACACCGACCACGCAATCTTGAAGCGCTCAGCTACCATCCCGAGCTTTCAGATCGTCTTCGAGCCCTTGTAAAGAATCCGTCCAATTCTCCATTAGACACAGGGAGACTAACGCAAGATTGTGTAGGCACAAAGCGGCGACTTCCCACATCTCCTCGTATACGGTCCTTCTGGTGCAGGAAAGAAGACGCGCATCGTCGCGACGCTCAAAGAGCTCTACGGTCCCGGTGTCGAAAAGATCAAGATCGACGCACGCGTCTTCCAAACCACCTCAAACCGTAAACTCGAATTCAACATCGTCTCTTCCGTATACCATCTCGAAATTACACCTTCAGACGTTGGAAACTATGACAGAGTAGTTGTTCAAGATCTGTTGAAGGAGGTTGCGCAAACACAGCAGGTCGACCTGGGCGCAAAGCAGCGCTTCAAGGTAGTGGTGATCAATGAGGCAGATCATTTGACAAGAGATGCGCAAGCAGCACTGAGACGGACTATGGAAAAGTACAGTCCCAACTTGCGATTGATCCTGCTAGCGAATTCTACGAGCAATATCATTGCGCCTATCAGGAGTAGAACGCTACTTGTGAGGGTCGCAGCACCGACAGAGACTGAGATCTGCAGTGTTCTAAGCAAAGTGGGCAAGAAGGAAGGATGGAAAGATGTCGAGAGTCTGAACCAGAGGATAGCGAAGGACAGTGGCCGTAACCTG